>Ga0164242_10002314_pt1 | contig 22074 bp, 16 predicted proteins | sample OricomgcompostMG_FD_108783 | JGI IMG/M metagenome (GOLD analysis project Ga0164242, IMG submission 108783) | Miracle-Growth compost microbial communities from Emeryville, California, USA - Original compost - Miracle growth compost (MG) ... | reverse complement strand
GTCACCACCGACACCGGCACCGAGTTCGACGCGGTCGTCCGCATCGACACCCCCGGCGAGGCCGACTACTACCGCAACGGCGGCATCATGCAGTACGTGCTGCGCTCGCTGCTGCGCAAGTAGCACCGCCCCGGCGCCCGGGCGCGCCGCCCGGCGCGGCGGCCCCCGGCCGCCCCGCGGTTCCCCCGTACGGGCCGCACCTTCCGTCACCCGGAGGTGCGGCCCGTCCGCTTTTGCCGGTGTTTTGCCCTGTTCCCGGTTCCACCCGCTGCTTCACTTGTTGAACACGCCAGCTGGGAAGAAGGTGTCGAGCCGCGATTACGACTTTCGGCCAACCTTTTGGACGGTGGCCCGTCCCACGTTTCGGGCAGGTCTCAACTCGGGAAAGCTTGCCGCCCAAACTTCCATTCGATCTTGCCCTGTCCGAGTCAAGTGGACTATACCTGTCCGCGTCCAGGGCCCCGCGGAGCGCGGGAGCGGGCGGGGGATCCGACGAACGCGTCCGAGCCGGGCGTCGGCTATCGTTCCTCGCCTCACTGGATGCAGAACATCACTCACGCTTCAACTGTTCGCGGGCGTCGGCGGGTTTCGCTGCACCGCATGAGTCCTGGAGAGGGCGAGGACTTGAGCATGGGAACCGAGTTCAACCGACGTGGCGCGATCAAGCGGGCGCTTGCCATCGGCGCGGTCGCCATTCCGAGCGCGTCGCTGCTGAGCGCGTGTGCCTCCAGCGGCGGTAGCAGCAGCAGCTCGCCGTCCAAGGGCGCGACCAGCAAGGACAACCCGTTCGGCGTCGACAAGAACGCCGAGCTGGACGTCCTGATCTTCAAGGGTGGCTTCGGCGACGACTACGCCAAGCGGTTCGAGAAGCTGTACTCCAAGGAGTACCCGAAGGCGAAGGTCAGCCACAACGCCACCCAGAACATCACCGGCGTGCTCCAGCCACGGCTGAACGGCGGTACCCCGCCGGACGTGGTCGACGACTCCGGCAACGCCCAGATCAAGCTCGACGTCCTGCAGAAGGCCGACCAGCTCACCGACCTCACCCCGCTGCTCGACGCCCCGTCAATCGACGACCCGAGCAAGAAGGTGCGCGACACCCTGATGCCGGGCACCGTCGAACTCGGCACCATCGGCGGCAAGTTCGTCACCCTCCAGTACGTGTACACGGTCTTCGGCCTGTGGTATTCGGGCAAGCTGTTCAAGCAGCACGGCTGGACCGCGCCGAAGACCTGGGCCGACTTCATCTCGATGGGCGCCGAGATCAAGAAGGCCGGCATCTCGCCGTTCGCCCACCAGGGCAAGTACCCGTACTACATCAACGTCGCCATCGTCGACATGGCCATCAAGCACGGCGGTCTGGACTGGATGAACCGCCTGGACCAGCTCGACGAGACGGTCTGGGACGACGACGCGGCCAAGGAGGCCATCAACGCGATCTACCAGATCGTGCAGAAGAACTACCTCCTGCCCGGCACCAACGGCATGACGCACATCGAGTCGCAGACCGCCTGGAACCAGTACAAGGCCGCCTTCATCCCCTGTGGCGCCTGGCTGGAGAACGAGCAGCTGAAGGCCACCCCCTCGGACTTCGAGATGACCTTCATGCCGATGCCGTCGCTGCCCGGCGACAAGCTGCCCTTCGAGGCCATCCGCGGTGGCGCCAACGAGCCGTTCATCGTGCCCAAGAAGGCCCGCAACGTGCCCGGCGGCCTGGAGTTCATGCGCAACATGCTGAGCAAGGCCGGTGCCACCGCCTTCGCCCAGAGCGCCAACTCGCTGACCGTGGTCAAGGACGGCATCGGCGACGACGTGCCGCTGCGCCCGGGCACCAAGTCGACGGTGACCGCGCTGAAGGCGGCCGGGGCGAACGTCTTCAACCCGACCTACCTCCAGACCGCGAGCTCCCTCGACGTCGACATGGGCAACGCCAGCGCGGAGCTCATGGCCAACCGCATCAAGCCCGAGGAGTGGCTGAAGCGGTGCAAGACGGCCACCGTGAAGGCCAAGAGCAACTCCTGACGTCGTGGGCGGCGGCGCGGCCGGACCAGGCCGCGCCGCCGCCCGCCTTCACCGCAGCGGAGCCAGAGCAGGGGCAACAATGAGAAGAAACAGCAAGTACCCCTTCATCGTGGGATTCCTCATCGTCCCCGTCGTGTTGTACGCCCTGCTGGTGCTGTGGCCGTACATCCAGACGATCGGCTACTCGTTCACCGACTGGTCGGGCGAGTCGCAGAAGATGAACTTCGTCGGATTCAAGAACTACACGACGCTGTTCTCCGACAGCGTCTTCCGCGAAGCGCTGTGGCACAACGTGCTGCTGCTGATCTTCCTGCCGGTGATCACCATCCTGCTGGCGCTGTTCTTCGCCTTCCTGCTGAACGTCGGCGGGCGCGGCGGGACGGCCGGGGTCCAGGGCGTGCGCGGCTCCGCCTTCTACAAGGTGGTGTTCTTCTTCCCGCAGGTGCTGTCGGTGGCGATCCTCTCGGTGCTGTTCGAGGCGGTCTACCGCAGCGACGGCGGCGGCCTGCTCAACGGCATCCTGATCAAGCTCCACCTGGAGAACGCGAACAACCCCATCGAGTGGCTGAGCGACCCGCAACTGGTGCTGTGGTGCATCCTCGCCATCCTGGTGTGGTCCGGCGTGGGCTTCTACCTGGTGCTGTTCTCCGCGGCGATGCAGTCCATTCCCAAGGACATCTACGAGGCCGCGCTGCTCGACGGCGCCGGCCGCGGGCAGACCTTCTTCAAGGTCACCGTCCCGCTGCTGTGGGACAGCATCCAGACCGCCTGGGTCTACCTGGCCATCGCGGCCATGGACGCCTTCGCGCTGGTGTCCTCGCTGACCCCGGGCGTCTCCTACGGCGGCGGTCCGGACCACCACAGCGAGGTGCTGTCCACCTACCTCATGCGCAACTTCCTGTACGCCGGCAAGAGCGGCTACGCCTGCGCGATGGGCGTCATCATCCTCTTGCTCACCCTGATCCTGTCCATCGTCACGCTCCGGGTCACCCGGCGCGAGCGCATCGAGTACTGAACCGGGGGCGCGAGATGAGCACACCCACCCTTGAACCCCCCGCTTCCGGACTGCCCGACGAGCCGGTCGCGTCGCCGCGGCGCACGCCGAGCAAGCAGGCCAAGTTCGCCGACAGCGGCCGGGCGCTGAACGTCTTCTCCCACGGCTTCCTGATCCTGTGGGCGGTCCTGATCGTGCTGCCCCTGGTGTGGATCGTCCTGAGCTCGTTCAAGACCGACGCCCAGATCGGCGGCAGCGCCTGGACCTGGCCGCACCACTGGTCCTTCGCGGTCTTCCACCGCGCCTGGGACAAGGGCATCGGCGCGTTCCTGCTGCACACGGTGATCGTGATGGTCTTCTCGGTGACCTTCACGATGCTCTTCGGAGCCATGGCCGCCTACGTGCTGTCGCGGTACGAGTTCCCGGGCAACCGGTTCCTGTACTACCTGTTCGTGGCCGGCGCGATGTTCCCGGTGTACCTGGCGCTGGTGCCGCTGTTCTTCATGGTCAAGAACCTCGGCATGCTCAACACCTACCAGGGTCTGATCCTGGTCTACATCGCCTACTCGCTGCCGTTCACCGTCTTCTTCCTGCACTCGTTCTTCCGGACCCTGCCGACGGCGGTGCACGAGGCGGCCATGATCGACGGCTGCTCGCACACCCGGGCGTTCTTCCAGGTCATGCTGCCGATGGCGAAGCCCGGCCTGATCAGCGTCGGCATCTTCAACGTGCTCGGCCAGTGGAACCAGTACATCCTGCCGCTGACCCTCATGCAGAAGCAGACCGGTACCGACCACGACCGCTCGGTGCTGACCGAGGGCCTGATGAACCTGGCCCTGCAGCAGGGGTACTCCGGCGACATGCCGGCGCTGTTCGCCGGTATGACCATCGCCATGATCCCGGTGCTGGTGGTCTACCTGTCCTTCCAGCGGCAGGTCCAGGCCGGCCTGACCGCGGGCACCATGAAGTGACCCGGGAGGCGTGAAGGAGCCCCCGTGAGGGGACAACCACACAGGGACGAGCACCGGAGGGCGGCCCCGCGCCGCCCTCCGGTGCTCGTCCCGTACTCGCCACGGGCGCGGAGCGTATTGGTCTGGCTCTGCCCCTTGACGGAACATCACTGGAAATACTCAACTTAGAGTTCACATGTTGTAGACGACGGGGTCTCGCTGGTGTGAGCCATACGGCACCGGTGTCTCGCGACCGGCGAGTCCCGTCCCGTGCGGGCGGCCGGACGCGCTCCGGCCGCCGGGCAGGAGTGGATGTCGTGGAGACTCCGGGATCGCAGTCATCGCTGCACCGGGCCAACCTGGAGCGGGTGGTGCGCGCCGTCCGGCTGGCCGGGTCGCTCACCCAGGCGGAGATCGCCCGCACGACCGGTCTGTCGGCCGCGACCGTGTCCAACATCGTGCGCGAGCTGCGGGACAACGGAACGGTGCAGGTCACGCCGACCTCCTCGGGCGGTCGGCGGGCCCGCAGCGTGGCGCTGTCGGGGGACGCCGGGATCGTGGTGGGTGTCGACTTCGGCCACTCCCACCTGCGGGTGGCCGTCGGCAACCTCGCCCACCAGGTACTCGCCGAGCAGTCCGAGCCGATCGACGTCGACGCCTCCGCGGCCGAGGGCTTCGACCGGGCCGAGCAGCTGGTGGGCCGGCTGGTGGAGTCCACCGGGATCGGCCGGGACAAGGTGCTCGGCGTCGGCCTGGGCGTCCCCGGCCCGATCGACGTGGAGTCCGGCACACTGGGTTCGACGGCGATCCTGCCCGGCTGGAGCGGCACCAACCCGCGCCAGGAGCTGGCCGGGCGGCTCGGCGTCCCGGTCCAGGTCGACAACGACGCCAACCTCGGCGCCCTCGGCGAGCTGGTGTGGGGGGCCGGGCGCGGGGTGCGCGACCTGGCGTACATCAAGGTGGCCAGCGGCGTCGGCGCCGGCCTGGTGGTGGACGGGCGGATCTACCGGGGCCCGGGCGGCACCGCCGGCGAGATCGGCCACATCACCCTCGACGAGGCCGGGCCGGTGTGCCGGTGCGGCAACCGCGGCTGCCTGGAGACCTTCACCGCGGCCCGCTACGTGCTGGAACTGCTCCGTGGCAGCCACGGCGACCAGCTCACCATCCCGAAGATGGTGCAGCTGGGGCGGGAGGGGGACCCGGGCTGCCGGCGGGTGATCGGCGACGTCGGGCGGCACATCGGCATGGGCGTGGCGAGCCTGTGCAACCTGCTCAACCCCAGCCGGGTGGTGCTCGGCGGCGACCTCGCGGAGGCGGGGGAGCTGGTGCTGGGGCCGATCCGGGAGTCGGTGTCGCGGTACGCGATCCCCAGTGCCGCGCAGCGGCTGTCGGTGATGCCGGGAGCCCTGGGGGCGCGGGCGGAGGTGCTGGGCGCCCTGGCGCTGGTCCTCAGCGAGCTGGGCGACTCGACGCTGCTGGACGGTAATATCTCGGCCGATACTCCGGCATTCTCCGCGTAACGGAGCGTTCACGCAGCTAACGAGCTGCGCCGTTGCCATCTCGTTAAGTGTTTACTTCTTGACGACACCCGTCAACCGGAGTTGACTCACCTCCACCTCGGCCGCGATGTTGCGGCCCTGTCAGGGAGGCAATCTCAATGAACGCAATGACGCGTCGGATCGTGATCGGCACGGCAGCGGTGTCGATGGCGCTCACCATGGCCGCGTGTGGCAAGGCGGGCGGCAGCGGTAACTCCAAGGACAACAAGTCCATCGGCATCCTCCTGCCGGACAACGTCACCAACCGGTACAACCAGTTCGACAAGCCCCTGATGGAGAAGAAGATCAAGGAGCTCTGCTCGGACTGCTCGATCTCCTACGACGACGCCGGCGGCGACCCGGCGAAGCAGGCCCAGCAGGTCAACACCATGATCACCAAGGGTGTCAAGGTGCTGATCCTCGACCCGCAGGACTACGTGGCGATCAAGTCGTCCGTGGAGACCGCGGTCAAGAAGGGCATCAAGGTCATCGCGTACGACCGGTTCGCCGAGGGCCCGGTCTCGGCGTACGTCTCGTACGACAACGAGAAGATCGGTGAGCTGCAGGGCCAGGCGCTGCTGGACGCGATGGGCTCCAAGGCCACCCCGTCGAGCAAGATCGTCATGATCGACGGCGACCCGTCCGACCCGAACGCCGCCCAGTTCAAGGCGGGCGCGCACAAGGCCCTGGACGGCAAGGTCGACATCGCCTACGAGCAGACCGGCCTGTGGAAGGACACCGAGGCCAACAAGAAGATGTCCGCGGCCATCACCGCGCTGGGCGCGAAGAACATCGCGGGCGTCTACTCGGCCAACGACACGATGGCCGGCGGTATCGCCACCGCTCTCAAGGGCGCCGGCATCAACCCGCCGCTGACCGGCCAGGACGCCGAGCTCACCGGTCTGCAGCGCATCCTCGTGGGCACCCAGACCTCCACCATCTACAAGCCGTACAAGCCGGAGGCCGACGCCACCGCCGAGATCGCGGTCGACATGGTCGAGGGCAAGAGCTTCAAGTCGATCACGGACACCACGGCCACCAGCGGTTCCGGCCAGAAGGTGCCGGCCCACCTGATCGGCGCCACCTCGGTGACCAAGGCCAACATCAACAGCACCGTCGTCAAGGACGGCCTGTACAAGGTCTCCGACCTGTGCTCCGCCCAGTTCGTGGCGGCGTGCAAGGCGGCCGGTATCAACGTCGGCTGACGCCGCGTCACCCGCGGTCCCGGCTCGTTGGGCCGAGGCCGCCGCCTCCCGCAGGACCTGTCCGGCGCCCCGCCCCACCACCACCCCGCTGCCGGGGCGGGGCGCCGGACGGAACGCGGGTCAGGGGGTGGGCGGTCGCCGCAGGCAGCCGTTCCGCCAGGGGAGGGGGCAGCGCCCCGTCCCCGGTCAGTTATGTCATCGCGTGCCGCCTCGCGCGGCACCCCTTCCGCGGCCGTACCTCTGCGGCTGCGGCATCCCCGCCGGTCAGGCGGCGAAGGAGATGGTTCACGTGTCCGCTACGCCCGTGCTGGCGTTGCGCGGAGTCTCCAAGCGATTCGGTGCGGTCCAGGCCCTCACCGACGTCGAGTTGGAGGTCCATGCCGGAGAGGTCGTCGCCCTCGTGGGCGACAACGGTGCCGGCAAGTCCACCCTGGTGAAGACGATCGCGGGTGTCCACCCGATCGACGAGGGCTCCATCGAGTGGGAGGGCAAGCCGGTCGACATCGTCCGGCCGCAGGACGCCCAGCACCTCGGTATCGCCACCGTCTACCAGGACCTCGCCCTGTGCGACAACCTCGACGTGGTCGGCAACCTCTTCCTCGGCCGGGAGCTGCTCCGCGCGGGCACCCTGGACGAGGTTTCGATGGAGAAGCGCTCCCGGGAGCTGCTCGACACGCTCTCCATCCGCATCCCCAGCGTCCGCATCCCGATCGCCAGCCTCTCCGGCGGTCAGCGTCAGGTCGTGGCGATCGCCCGCGCGCTCATCGGCGAGCCGAAGATCGTCATCCTCGACGAGCCCACCGCCGCCCTCGGCGTCGAGCAGACCGCCCAGGTCCTCGACCTGGTCGAGCGGCTGCGCGAGCGCGGCCTCGGCGTCATCCTGATCAGCCACAACATGGCCGACGTGATGGCGGTCGCGGACACCGTGCAGGTGCTGCGGCTGGGCCGCAACAACGGCACCTTCGACGCGAAGTCGACCACGAACGAAGAGATCATCTCCGCCATCACCGGTGCCACGGACAACGCCGTGACCCGCCGGCTCGCGCGCAACTCGGAGGCGGCCAAGTGAGCAGCGACAAGACCACCGTGAGCACCCCCGCGTCGGAGGAGGTCCCGCCGCCGGCCGTCCCCGCGGTGGACCCCCGGCTACTGGTGCGCGAGCAGGGCTTCGCGGGCTACATCACCGAGTTCAAGCGCCGGGTCAAGGGCGGTGAGCTCGGCTCGATGCCGGTCGTCGCAGCCCTGATCATCATCTGCGTCGTCTTCCAGCTCTCCAACAGCCGCTTCCTGAGCGCCGGCAACATCAGCAACATCGGCTACTACCTGGCCGGCACCGGCATGCTCTCCATCGGCCTGGTGTTCGTGCTGCTGCTCGGCGAGATCGACCTGTCGGTCGCCTCGGTCAGCGGTCTGGCCGCGGCGATCTTCGCGGTGTTCACCACCAACCACGGCATGAACCTGTGGCTGGCGGCGCTGCTGACCATCGTCATCGGTGTGATCATCGGCGCCTTCCACGGCTTCTTCCTGGCGAAGATAGGCGTACCGGCATTCGTCGTGACCCTCGCGGGTTTCCTCGGCTGGAACGGCCTCATGCTGTGGCTGCTGCGCAAGACCGGCAGCATCTCGGTCGCTGACAAGGGCCCGATCAAGATCATGGACATGAACTCGTTCTTCATGAACGGGGACATCGCGGGCGCCTACATCCTGGCCACCATCGGCGTCGCGCTCATGCTCGGCACCTCGCTGTTCGACCAGACCCGCCGCCGCAAGGCCGGTGTGCCCTACCGGGCCACCAGCGAGATCCTCCTGCGCACGGTGCTGCTGGCGATCGTCTCCTACGGTGTCGCAGCCCTGCTGAACAACTACAGCGGTGTGCCGGACTCCCTCGTGATCTTCCTGGTCATCCTGGTGATCGCCGACTTCGTGGTGCGCCGCACCACCTTCGGCCGCAAGGTCTTCGCCCTGGGCGGCAGCCTGGAGGCCTCGCGCCGTGCCGGTATCAGCGTGCCGGCCGTGCGGATGGCGGTCTTCAGCATCGCCGGCGGCTTCGCCGCCCTCGGCGGCCTCTTCGTGGCCGGTCAGATCCAGACCGCCAACACCCAGGCGGGCAGCGGCAACGACCTCATGCTCGCCATCGCGGCCGTCGTGATCGGCGGCACCAGCCTCTTCGGCGGACGCGGCAGCATCTGGTCCGCGCTCATCGGTGGCCTGGTCATCGAGGCCATCCAGAACGGTCTCGACCTGCTCAACATGGACCAGTCGATCCAGTACATGATCACCGGCGCGGTCCTCCTCGCCGCCGTGATCATCGACTCGGTCTCCCGCCGCACCCAGCGGTCCTCCGGCCGGGCCTGACCCCGGCGCGGCGCGGCCGGCCCCTCGGGGCCGGCCGCACTCCGCGCCGCAGTCCCCTCCTGGCACGCCCGCCGCGCCGCCCCGCACGTCCCGGGGCCGCGCGGCGGGCGTGCCGCGTTCCGGGGCCACCAGGCGGTTTCCGGGGTGGCGCAGGCGGCCGTGTCGCGGGTGTCCGCACCGCTGCTCCGCTGGTCGGGGGCTCGCCCGGGTGACGTATCTCGCACGGGTCGGCCGACGGGCCGGTAACAGGAACACTAGACTCACCCCAGGCCAAAGGCGGCCCGCGCCGAGCGCGACAGGCAGAACAAGGAAGAAGGAGGCACGGGGTGGCCCTGCTGACCCGTATCAACGGACCCCGCGACCTGGACCGGCTCGGCCCCCAGCAGCTGGAGCAGCTCGCCGGGGAGATCCGCACCTTCCTGGTCGACGCCGTATCCAAGACGGGCGGTCATCTCGGCCCCAACCTCGGCGTGGTGGAGCTGACCATCGCGCTGCACCGCGTCTTCGACTCGCCCGCCGACCGCATCCTGTGGGACACCGGGCACCAGGCCTACGTCCACAAGCTGCTGACCGGCCGCCAGGACTTCAGCCGGCTCAAGTCCACCGGCGGCCTGTCCGGTTACCCCTCGCGGGCCGAGTCCGAGCACGACGTCATCGAGAACAGCCACGCCTCCACCGTGCTGGGCTGGGCCGACGGCCTGGCCAAGGCCAACCAGCTGCGCGGCCGCGGCGACCACGTCGTCGCGGTGATCGGCGACGGCGCCCTGACCGGCGGCATGGCCTGGGAGGCGCTGAACAACATCGCCGCGGCCAAGGACCGCCCCCTGGTCATCGTCGTCAACGACAACGAGTGGTCGTACTCGCCCACCATCGGCGGCCTGGCCAACCACCTGGCCACCCTGCGCACCACCGACGGCTACGAGCAGTTCCTGGCCCGCACCCGCGAGGTGCTGGAGCGCACCCCGCTGATCGGCAGGCCGCTGTACGAGACGCTGCACGGGGCCAAGAAGGGCCTGAAGGACTTCATCACCCCCCAGGGCATGTTCGAGGACCTGGGCCTGAAGTACCTCGGCCCGATCGACGGCCACGACATCGAGGCCGTGGAGTCCGCACTCCAGCGGGCCAAGCGCTTCCGCGGCCCCGTCCTGGTGCACTGCATCACCGAGAAGGGCCGCGGCTACACGCCCGCCGAGCGGGACGAGATCGACCGCTTCCACGGCATCAGCCCCATCCACCCCGACACCGGCCTGCCCATCGCCGCCGCCGGCGCCGACTGGACCTCCGTGTTCGGCGACGAACTCCTCGAACTGGGCCGGGAGCGCGAGGACATCGTCGCCATCACCGCGGCGATGCTGCACCCGGTGGGCCTGACCAAGTTCGCCGAGGAGTTCCCCGACCGGGTCTACGACGTCGGCATCGCCGAGCAGCACGCGGCCGTCTCCGCGGCGGGCCTGGCCACCGGCGGGCTGCACCCCGTCGTCGCCGTCTACGCCACGTTCCTCAACCGGGCCTTCGACCAGGTGCTCATGGACGTCGCCCTGCACCGCTGCGGGGGCACGTTCGTCCTGGACCGGGCCGGCGTCACCGGCAGCGACGGCCCCTCCCACAACGGGATGTGGGACCTGTCCATCCTCCAGGTGGTGCCGGGCCTGCGGATCGCCGCGCCGCGCGACGCCGACCAGGTGCGCGCCCAGCTGCGGGAGGCCGTCGCCGTCAAGGACGCGCCCACCGTGGTCCGCTACTCCAAGGGCGCGGTCGGCCCCGCCGTCGCGGCGGTCGGCCGGATCGGCGGCATGGATGTGCTGCGGCTGCCCGCGGCGGGCACCGAGCGGCCCGACGTACTCCTGGTGTCCGTCGGCGCGCTCGCCCCCATGTGCCTGGAGATCGCCGCGCTGCTCGACGCGCAGGGCATCACGTCCACCGTCGTGGACCCGCGCTGGGTCAAGCCGGTCGACCCCGAGCTGCCCGCGCTGGCCGCCCGGCACCGCGTCGTGGTCACCGTCGAGGACAACGGACGGGCCGGCGGCGTCGGCTCCACCATCGCCCAGGCCCTGCGGGACGCCGAGATCGACGTGCCGCTGCGCGACTTCGGCATCCCCCAGGAGTTCCTGCCGCACGGCTCCCGCAAGGACGTCATGGCAGCCGTGGGCCTGACCGCCCCCGCCATCGCCCGCCAGGTCACCGGCGTCGTCGCCACCCTCGACGGCCGCTTCGCCGACGAGGCCGCGGAGCACACCGGGGCGGCCGCCGAAACCGCCGGCGCCCCCGCCGGCGACCCGGCCGACACCGGCCGCGCCGGCCGCGACTGACACCCGCGCCGCCGAGCAGGGGGTCCACCCGTCCGGGTGAACCCCCTGTTCCGTCGGCGTACGCATGAGCGCGCCTTTCCGGGTGAGACGACCCACCGCAGTGGAGTAACGACGACCGCCCGGAACGGCAGGGCGGCGTCTTGCCGCTCCGACCCAGGAGGTGCGCTTCGTGGACACCAGTACCCAGGACAGCCCGTCCCCGCGCCGCGGGCTCTTCCGTGCGAAGACCATCGAGGAGTCCATCGCGGACACCGAGGAGCCCGAGCACGGCCTCCGCAAGGAGCTGTCGGCCCTGGACCTGGTGGTCTACGGCGTCGGCGTGATCATCGGCACCGGCATCTTCGTCGTGACCGGCTCGGTCGCCAAGCAGTACGCGGGGCCCGCCGTCGCGCTGGCCTTCGTCGCCGCCGGCATCGTCTGCGCCCTGGCGGCCCTGTGCTACGCCGAGTTCGCCTCGACCGTCCCGGTGGCCGGATCGGCCTACACCTTCGGCTACGCCTCCATCGGCGAGCTGCCGGCCTGGATCATCGGCTGGGACCTGGTGCTGGAGCTGGCGCTGGGCGCGGCCGTGGTCTCCGGCGGCTGGTCCGGCTACATCGCCAGCCTGCTGTCCGACGTGGGCGTCGACGTGCCGGCCTCGCTCAGCCACCAGGACGGGAAGTTCGGCTTCGACATCCTGGCCGCCGGACTGGTGCTGGTGCTCACCGGCATCGTCATGGCCGGCATGAAACTCTCCGCCCGGGTCACCGGCGTGGTCGTGGCCGTCAAGGTCACCGTGGTGCTCCTGGTGATCTTCGCCGGCCTCTTCTACATCACCGGCGGCAACTACCACCCGTTCCTGCCGCCCTCCCAGCACAACACCGGCAGCGGCTCCCACCTGCACGCGCCGCTGGTGCAGGTGGTGTTCGGGTTCACGCCGTCGTCGTTCGGCGTCATGGGCATCTTCTCGGCCGCCGCCGTGGTCTTCTTCGCCTTCATCGGTTTCGACATCGTCGCCACCGCAGCCGAGGAGACCCGCAACCCGCAGCGGGACCTGCCGCGCGGCATCTTCGGCTCCCTCGTGGTGTGCACGGTCCTGTACGTGGCGGTCTCGCTGGTCGTCACCGGCATGGAGAAGTACTCCAAGCTGGACACCAGCGCCCCGCTGGCGTCGGCGTTCACCGCGGTCGGGGCGCACTTCTGGGCCGACGTGATCAGCTTCGGCGCCGCCGTCGGCCTCACGTCGGTGGTGATGATCCTGCTGCTGGGCCAGACCCGGGTGTTCTTCGCCATGAGCCGCGACGGGCTGCTGCCGCGGGCGTTCTCCCGCGTCCACCCGCGCTTCGGCACCCCCTACCGGACGACACTGCTGCTGGGGCTGGTGGTCGCGGCCATCGCCGGGTTCTTCAGCGTGGGGGAGCTGGAGGAGATGGTGAACATCGGCACGCTCTTCGCGTTCGTCGTGGTCGCCGTCGGCGTGATCGTGCTGCGGCGCACCCGGCCCGACCTGCCGCGGGCCTTCAGGGCGCCGTGGGTGCCGGTGCTGCCGGTGCTGTCGGTGTGCGCCTCGCTGTGGCTGATGATCAACCTCAGCGTCGAGACATGGCTGCGGTTCGCCGGCTGGATGGTCGTCGGGCTGGCGGTGTACTTCGGGTACGGCCGCTCGCACAGCAGGCTGGCCCGCGGCCGCTGAGGGCGCCGCCACAGGCGCGCGTCCGGGCCCGGCCACCGCGGCGCGGGCACCCGCGGCGGCCGGGCTCCGGCCCGTTTCCGGGCCGGACCGGTGCGGTGGTAGAAATGCGCGAGAGCTCGCGCGGGACGATCGAGGTGGCATCAAGGCATGGCGGAAACCAAAGGGCCCGAGGGATCCAAGGGACCCGGCAGCACCGGCGGCGCTGCCCTTCCGGGCGCGAAGAAGCGCAAGGGCATAGTGGCCCGGCTGCGGCCCTACGCGGTCGGCGCCCTGGCGGTGGTCGTCGTCTTCGGCGGCTCGGCCGTCATCGGCAAGCACGTGCGGGACAACAAGGACGACAAGGTGCGCAACCCCACCGGTGCCGCCGGCCCGGTCATCGTGCCCAGCGGCACCGGGGACAGCGCCTCGCCGAGCCCCACCGCGACCAGCGGCCCGCGCCTCCAGGTCGCCATCCATCCGTCCGTCCCGGTCACCGTGACGATCTACGAGGACCTGCGCAGCCCCGACTCCAAGGCGTTCGCCGACGAGTACGCCGACGCGTTGCGGCAGATGCTGACCACCGGCCAGGTCCAGCTGCACTACCAGCTGGTCACCGCCAGCGACAAGGCGTACGGCGGCAAGGGGTCGGAGTACGCCGCGAACGCCGCGGCCTGTGCGCAGGACCAGAGCCGGTTCACCCAGTTCGTGACGGAGGTCTGGGACAACCAGCCCGACCCGCACAACGACACCCTCGCCGACGAGGCCTTCATCAAGCACCTCGCGAGGAAGGCCGGCGGGATCAAGATGGCCAACTTCGAGCCCTGCATCGAGCAGGGCGACCACATCGGATGGGTGCGCGCCTCGCAGAAGGACTTCGCGGACTCGCCGCTGGGGTCGGTGCCGGCCGTCGAGATCGACAACAAGCCGGTCAAGGACGTGCGGACGGCGCTGACGCCGGCGAAGCTGAAGTCGCTGGTGCAGAAGGAGGCGAAGCGGGTGGTGGCGCTTCAGGCCACGCCGACGGCTTCCCCGACGCTCAGCTGAGGTCCCCGCCCGAACGGCGGACCGCGGTGACCCTGTGGAGGCCACCGCGGTCCGCCGTTCGGCGTTCTCGGGCCTGTGGGGACCGCGCGGGGCCGCGCGAGCCGCTGACCGCGGCGGCGGTACCGCAGGCAGGCCGGTGACCGGCCACCGCGCCAGGCGCGGGAGCGGACCGGGGGCGCGGCCCCCTGGTGAAGAACGCCGCGTGCCCGGCTCCCTGGCGGGGGCCGGGCACGCGGCGGCGAAGGGACGGGTCAGCTCGCGGGGACGCCCGCCACGCCCGGGGCGAGGAACGGCTTGCCGTTGACGCGCTGGGAGACGCCCTCGCGGTCGAGGTACGGGGTGACGCCGCCCAGGTGGAAGGGCCAGCCCGCGCCGGTGATCAGGCACAGGTCGATGTCCTGCGGCTCGGCCACGACGCCCTCGTCCAGCATCAGCCGGATCTCCTGGGCCACCGCATCGAGCACCCGCTCGCGGACCTGCTCCTCGGTGAGCACGGTGTCGCCCTGCTTGATCAGCGCGAGCACCTCCGGGTCCGGCTCCGGTGTGCCCGAGTCGTGGACGTAGAAGCCGCGCTTGCCGGCCTTGACCACGGCCGCCAGGTTCTCCGAGACGGTGAACCGGTCCGGGAACGCGGCGTGCAGCGTCTCCGAGACGTGCAGGCCGATCGCCGGGCCGACCAGCTCCAGCAGCACCAGCGGCGACATCGGCAGGCCCAGCGGCTCCACCGCGCGCTCGGCGACGTCGATCGGCGTGCCCTCGTCGATGGTGTTCTGGATCTCGCCCATGAAGCGGGTGAGGATGCGGTTGACCACGAACGCGGGCGCGTCCTTGACCAGCACCGCCGTCTTCTTCAGCTTCTTCGCCACGGCGAACGCGGTGGCCAGCGACGCGTCGTCGGTGGCCTCGGCCCGCACCACCTCCAGCAGCGGCAGCACCGCGACCGGGTTGAAGAAGTGGAAGCCGACCACCCGTTCCGGGTGCTCCAGCTTCGCGGCCATCTGCGAGACCGACAGCGACGAGGTGTTGGTGGCCAGCACCGCGTCGGGGCGGACCACGGCCTCCAGTTCGGCGAAGACCTGCTGCTTGACGCCCATCTCCTCGAAGACGGCCTCGATCACGAAGTCCGCGTCGCCGAACGCCGTGGCCTTGTCCAGGTGGCCGGTGACCAGGCCCTTGAGCCGGTTGGCCTGGTCCGGGCGGACCCGGCCGCGGGCGAGCAGCTTGTCGATCTCGCCGTGGACGTAGCCGACGCCCTTGTCGATCCGCTCCTGGTCGACGTCGGTGAGGACCACCGGCACCTCCAGGCGGCGGGCGAACAGCAGCGCCAGCTGCGAGGCCATCAGGCCCGCGCCCACCACGCCGACCTTGCTGACGGGGCGGGCCAGCGACTTGTCGGGGGCGCCGACGGGCCGCTTGCCGCGCTTCTGCACCAGGTTGAAGGCGTAGACGCCGGCCCGCAGTTCGCCGCTCATGATCAGGTCGGCCAGCGCCTCGTCCTCGGCGGCGAAGCCCTGCCGCAGGTCGCCGTTGCGGGCCGCCGAGATGATGTCCAGCGCCCGGTAGGCGGCCGGGGCGGCGCCGTGCACCTTGCCGTCGGCGATCTGCCGGCCGCGCGCCACCGCCCGGTCCCACGCCTCGCCGCGGTCCACCTCGGGGCGGACCACCTCCAGTTCACCGCGGAGCACGGCGGCGGTCCAGGCGAGCGACTGCTCCAGGAAGTCCGCGGCCTCGAACAGCGCGTCGGCGATGCCGAGTTCGAAGACCTGGGCGCCCTTGAGCATGCGGTTCTGGTTGAGCGCGTTCTCGATGATGACGGTGACCGCGCGGTCGGCGCCGATCAGGTTCGGCAGCAGGGTGCAGCCGCCCCAGCCCGGCACCAGGCCCAGGAAGACCTCGGGCAGCGCGAAGGCCGGCATCGACGCGGAGACGGTGCGGTAGGTGCAGTGCAGGCCGACCTCGACGCCGCCGCCCATGGCCGCGCCGTTGTAGTACGCGAAGGTCGGTACCGCCAGGGACCGCAGCCGGCCGAACACGTCGTGGCCGCCGCGGCCGATGGCCAGGGCCTCGTCACGGTGGGCCAGCAGCTCGACGCCCTTGAGGTCGGCGCCGACGGCGAAGATGAACGGCTTGCCGGTGATCCCGACGCCGGTGATCTGCCCGTCGGCCGCCTCCTTCTCGACCTGGTCGATGGCCGCGTCCAGGTTGGCCAGCGACTGCGGGCCGAAGGTGGACGGCTTGGTGTGGTCGAAGCCGTTGTCCAGCGTGATCAGCGCGAACCGGCCGGCGCCCGGCAGGTCCAGGTGGCGGACGTGGGCCTGGGTGACGACCTCGTCGGGGAAGCGCTCGGCGGCCTGCGCCAGCAGCTCCTTGGTGGTGGGCTCGCTCACTTGTCCCCCTCGAAGTGCGGGTTCTCCCAGATGACGGTGCCGCCCATGCCGAATCCGACGCACATCGTGGTGAGGCCGTAGCGCACGTGCGGCTGGTCCTCGAACTGCCGGGCCAGCTGCGTCATCAGCCGCACGCCGGAGGAAGCCAGCGGGTGGCCGAACGCGATGGCGCCGCCGTACTGGTTGACCCGCGGGTCGTCGTCGGCGATGCCGTAGTGGTCCAGCAGGGACAGCACCTGGACGGCGAACGCCTCGTTCACCTCGATCAGGCCGATGTCGTCCATGGTCAGGCCGGCCCGGGCCAGCGCCTTCTCGGTGGCCGGAATCGGGCCGATGCCCATCACCTCCGGCTCGACGCCGGCGAAGGCGTAGGACACCAGGCGCATCTTCACCGGCAGCCCGAGCTCCCGCGCGACGTCCTCGGCGGCCAGCAGCGAGGCGGTGGCGCCGTCGTTGAGGCCGGCGGAGTTGCCCGCGGTGACCCGGCCGTGCGGGCGGAAGGGGGTCTTGAGTCCGGCGAGCTGCTCGATCGTGGTGCCCGGCCGCATCGGCTCGTCCGCGGTGGCCAGGCCCCAGCCGGTCTCCCCGCCCTCGGGCGAGGTGCGGCGGACCGCGACCGGCACCAGATCCGGCTGGACCTTGTTGTCGGCGTACGCCTTGGCGGCCTTCTCCTGGCTGCGGGCGGCGTAGGCGTCGGCCCGCTCCTTGGTCAGCTGCGGGAACCGGTCGTGCAGGTTCTCCGCGGTCATGCCCATGAACAGGGCGGACTCGTCGACCAGCTTCTCCGACACGAACCGCGGGTTCGGGTCCACGCCCTCGCCCATCGGGTGGCGGCCCATGTGCTCCACGCCGCCGGCCACGACCACGTCGTAGGCGCCCAGCGCGATGCCGCCCGCGGTGGTGGTCACCGCGGTCATGGCGCCGGCGCACATCCGGTCGATGGAGTAGCCGGGCACGGTCGTGGGCAGCCCGGACAGGATGGCGGCCGTGCGGCCCAGCGTCAGGCCCTGGTCGCCGATCTGCGTGGTGGCCGCGACGGCCACCTCGTCGATGCGGCCCGGCTCCAGGCCCGGGTTGCGCCGCAGCAGCTCCCGGATGCACTTGATCACCAGGTCGTCGGCGCGGGTCTCGTGGTAGATGCCCTTGGGGCCCGCCTTGCCGAACGGTGTCCGGACGCCGTCGACGAAAACGACGTCCCTCGCGGTACGAGGCACCTTCACTCCCCTTCGATTGAGTCCGCTCTCCTCCGGGCTCCCCGGCGTCTTCACCAGGGGATTCCCACCGGACCCGGAGCCTGCGGGCGGCCGTGTTCGCTCGTCATGCTACTCGTGGGTAACCCATATGCGTACTGCTACCCGGTGAAGCGGTGCACGTCACATTCCGATGACTCCCCACCAGCCGCGGACGCACCACGGACAGGCCGCCGACCGGGTGTTACCCGAGGTTACCCCCCGGGGATCACCGAGGTTACTCCTCGGTCGGCCGGGTGAGGAGGGCCTGGGCGAGCAGCGGGGCGGTGAGCCTGACCTGCCAGGGGCGGGCGCCCAGGGCCGACAGCGCCGCCGCCACTGCCTCGGGCGTCGGCTCGGGGGGTGGCGCCCAGCACACCCGGCGCACCGTGTCGGGCGAGACCAGGTTCTCCTGCGGCAGGTTCAGCTCCTCGGCCAGCGCGGAGATCGCGGCGCGGGCGGCGCTGAGCCGGGCCGCGGCGGCCGGGTCCTTGTCCGCCCAGGCGCGCGGGGGCGGAGGACCGGTGTACGGGCCGGTGGGCTGCGGCAGTTCCCGTTCCGGCAGCGCCCGGGCCCGGTCCACGGCGGCCTGCCACTGCTCCAGTTGCCTGCGGCCCATCCGGTGGCCGAAACCCGGCAGGGCGGCCAGCGCGTGTGTGTTCGGCGGCAGTTCCAGGGCGGCGGCCACGATCGCCGTGTCGGTCAGCACCCGGCCCGGTGAGACGTCCCGTTCCCGCGCCAGCCGGTCCCGGGCCTGCCACAGCTCCCGCACCACCGCGAGCTGCCGGCGCCGGCGCACCTTGTGCATGCCCGAGGTGCGCCGCCACGGGTCGACCCGGGGCGGGGCGGGCGGGGCGGCGGCGATGGCCGCGAACTCCTCCAGCGCCCACTCCAGCTTGCCCTGGGCGCGCAACTCCTCCTCCAGCGCGTCCCGCAGGTCCACCAGCAGTTCCACGTCGAGCGCCGCGTAGCGCAGCCACGGGTCGGGCAGCGGGCGGGTGGACCAGTCGACGGCCGAGTGGCCCTTCTCCAGGACGTAGCCGAGCACGTTCTCCACCATGGCGCCCAGGCCGACCCGGGCGAAGCCGGCCAGCCGCCCGGCCAGCTCGGTGTCGAACAGCGAGGCCGGCCGCATGCCCAGCTCCAGCAGGCACGGCAGGTCCTGTGTGGCCGCGTGCAGCACCCACTCGGTGTCCGCGAGGACGGCGTCCAGCGCCGACAGGTCGGGACAGCCCACGGGGTCGATCAGCGCGGTGCCGGCTCCGGCGCGGCGCAACTGGACCAGGTACGCGCGCTGTCCGTAGCGGTAGCCCGAGGCGCGCTCGGCGTCGACCGCCACCGGGCCGGTGCCCGTGGCGAAGGCCGCGACCACCTCGGCGAGCGCGTCGGAGGTGGCTGTGACGGGCGGGATGCCCTCTCGTGGTTCCAGCAGGGGGACCGGCGCCGGGCGTGCGGGGGGTGCTGTCTCTCTGGCGTCGGTCACCTGTCAAGGGTAGCCGTGCGGCGCCGATCCGGTGGATCGGCGCCGCGATGCCGTGGGGGAGGAGGCCCGGCCGGCGGTCCGGCGATCACGCGTCAGCGGGTCACGCGGTCAGTGGATGATTCCGGTGCGCAGCGCGACCGCGACCATGCCGGCCCGGTCGCCGGTGCCCAGCTTGCGGGCGATGCGGGCCAGGTGCGACTTCACGGTGAGTGCCGACAGTCCCATGCTGACCCCGATCGCTTTGTTCGACTGGCCCTCCGCCACCAGCCGCAGCACCTCCACCTCGCGGCCCGACAGCTCCCGGTAGCCGCCGTGGTGGGCGGGCACCCCCGGCGGGCGACGCTGGAGGCGGGCCGCGGTGGCGCCCAGCGGGGCGAGCCCGGGACGGCCGGCCAGGGCGCCGGCGGTGTTGCGGGTGCCCGTCACCACGTAGCCCTTGACGCCGCCGGCCAGCGCGTTGCGCACCGCGCCGATGTCGTCCGCGGCCGACAGGGCGAGCCCGTTCGGCCAGCCGGCGGCGCGGGTCTCGGCGAGCAGGGTCAACCCGGAGCCGTCGGGCAGGTGGACGTCGGCGACGCAGATGTCGCGGGGGTTGCCGATCCGCGGACGGGCCTCGGCGATGGAGGACGCCTCGATCACGTCCCGGACTCCGAGCGCCCACAGATGCCGCGTGACGGTGGAGCGGACTCGCGGGTCGGCCACGACGACCATGGCCGTCGGCTTGTTGGGACGGTAGGCGACCAGGCTCGTGGGCTGCTCGAGAAGGACGGACACCGGGCCTCCTGTGGCAAAGGGGACTGAAACGGTCACAGTCCTCTTCGGCAGCATGCGCTCCCGGCTTTAGCGGAAGATCACGATTTGTTGTGACGTAATTTCCGGGTATTTCCGGCACATCGGACAGCTGATCGAACGCAAGCCGCCGAAAACCCGCGCAAGCCCCCGCAACCGCTCACGCCCGCACGGACGCGGTCACCCTGACGGCGGTACCGGCGAGCCGCCGTGCGACACCGCGCCCCCCGGAACCGCGCCTCAGGTGTGCCGCTTCGGCAGCGGCACCACGCCGCCGGCCGTGCGCACCGGCCCCTCCGGGCCCTCGGACGGCGGCAGCCCCGCGCACGCGCACAGCAGGTCGCAGAACGCCGCCAGGTGTGCGGCCGTGTCCGGTCCCGCGTCGCCGGGCCGCTCACGCGGCGTCCAGGAGGCGCGGATCTCGATCTGCGTGTCGTCCCGGCGATCGGACAGCGCGCCGAAGTAGTGCGACGACGCCCGCGAGACCGTGCCGCTCGGGTCGTGGTACGCGGCGCCCCAGGCCGCCAGCGCCCCCGTCAGCCAGGACCAGCTCACCTCGGGCAGCAGCGGGTCCGAGGCCATCTCCGGCTCCAGTTCCGCACGGGTCAGCGTCACCATCCGGAAGTCGCCGTGCCACGCCTCCTGGCCGTTCGGCTCGTGCAGCAGCACCAGCCTGCCGTCGGCCAGCTCCTCGCCCTCCGCCACCACCGTGGCCTCGAGGGCGTAGGCGTACGCCGCCAGCCGCCGCGGGGCCGCGGTCTCCTCGATCCGCACCTCGGACCGCACCCGCGCGGCCCGCAGACCGTCCACCGCCCGCCGGAAGGGAAAGGGGGCCTCATCCGCATCCGCCGAGCGCCCGTGAACCGCAGCCATGCCCGGAAGAGTAGGGCGCCCAGCTGTGCATCCGCGGCAGCAACACCCCCTATTACCGGCCGTTCGCTCCCTCCCCGGAGCCGCCCGCCGCCGGCCGCGCGCGGGACCTCGGGGCGGGCCGGCGGGACGGAGCGGCAGTCGTGAAAAGAACGGAGCGGCAGTCGTGAAAAGATGTGCGGGTGAGTGCGCAGACGCAGAACGCAGCCCTGTTGCAGGATTCCCCGTTCCTCCGGGCGTGCCGGGGGGAGGCCGTGCCCCACACGCCCGTGTGGTTCATGCGGCAGGCCGGCCGTTCCCTGCCGGAGTACCTGAAGGCGCGGGAGGGCGTCCCGATGCTGGAGTCGTGCACCCGCCCGGAACTCGTCGCCGAGATCACCATGCAGCCGGTGCGCCGGCACCGCGTGGACGCCGCGGTCTACTTCAGCGACATCGTCGTGCCGCTCAAGGCCATCGGGGTGGACCTGGACATCAAGCCCGGCGTCGGCCCGGTGGTGGCCGACCCCGTTCGCACCCGGGCGGACCTGGCGCGGCTGCGCGACCTGGAGCCGGACGACGTCCGGTACGTCACCGAGGCGGTCGGGCTGCTCGTCGGGCAGCTGGGCGCGGTGCCGCTGATCGGGTTCGCCGGGGCGCCGTTCACCCTGGCCAGCTACCTCGTCGAGGGCGGGCCGTCGCGCAACCTCGAGCACACCAAGGCCATGATGTACGGCGAGCCCGAGCTGTGGCGGGACCTGATGGACCGGCTGGCCGGGATCACCTCCGCGTTCCTGAAGGTGCAGATCGCTGCGGGCGCGAGCGCGGTCCAGCTCTTCGACTCCTGGGTCGGTTCCCTCGCCCCGGCCGACTACCGGCGCCACGTCATGCCCGCCTCGGCGAAGGTCTTCGACGCCGTCGCCTCCTACGGCGTGCCGCGCATCCACTTCGGCGTGGGCACGGGGGAGCTGCTGGGCCTGATGGGCCAGGCCGGCGCGGACGTCGTCGGCGTCGACTGGCGGGTGCCGCTGGACGAGGCGGCCCGCCGGGTCGGCCCCGGCAAGGCGCTCCAGGGCAACCTCGACCCGTCGGTGCTCTTCGCCCCCACCGCAGCCGTGGAGGACAAGGCCCGCGAGGTGCTCGACGCGGCCCGCGCGGCCGGTACCGGCCACGTCTTCAACCTCGGCCACGGCGTGCTGCCCAGCACCGACCCGGACGCGCTGACCCGGCTGGTGGACTTCGTCCACCGTGAGTCGGCCCGCTGAGCCGCAG
>Ga0164242_10002313_pt1 | contig 22082 bp, 24 predicted proteins | sample OricomgcompostMG_FD_108783 | JGI IMG/M metagenome (GOLD analysis project Ga0164242, IMG submission 108783) | Miracle-Growth compost microbial communities from Emeryville, California, USA - Original compost - Miracle growth compost (MG) ... | reverse complement strand
AGACAACGAAATGTTTTTTAGTTACTTAAAATATTACGATTCAGGAGTAGCTCAGTGGTAGAGCAATCGGCTGTTAACCGATTGGTCGGGGGTTCGAATCCCTCCTCCTGAGCCATTTTTAAAACCGGCCTTAAAGCCGGTTGATTTTAGTGTTGGCCGCATTTCAACTTTAGCATCATCATCCAACCTAGAAACCCCGTTGCTGCGTTTGCCTCCGAAAGGAGGAACTTCAGGACGGGGTTTTTTATTGCCTTCAGAGCGACGCTGAGGAGCGCTTCAGTCCTGATACGGATTCAAAGTCGCGCGATAATCGATGCGCTGAGAAAGCTTCAGCTGGTTTTGATAGAGTTTTTTTCCGTCGGTCATCAGGCCCAAACCGAAGGCGAGAAAAAAGATCGAAGCAAACAGCGCCGTTCGCTCTACCCAATACGATTCCTGGGCAACATTTGAAGTTTGATTTGAATTCTGGTCGTTCGGAGTCAACATCCTGTTCGCTCCCTTTCGTATTTTCAGTATCTCACGAACCTTCAAAAAACAAAACCGATCCTGCCCCCGATTTGAAATCCGGCGGCCGGCGACGTCGGGCAATCGCCCATCCACAAACCGGCAAGCCATTGACGTGAAAAACGCCAGTCATATCCGGCTCGCACGATCCAGCCCCAACTCGAATCACCGAAGGAATCCGAAGCAGTCAAAGCGCTGGCTCCGGTCCCGATCCAAAGGTCGTCGGGCCGGGATTGCAAATCCCAAATCTTCACCGCAAGAATACGGAAAGCGGTCGATGATTCGGTCGTTCGGGCCGCGCCCAACTCCAAGCCCCAGCCCGAAGTCTGTGCGCGGAGGCCCAAGCCGAATGCTCCCATCAGTCCGTTCGTGCGTTTTGAAATCGCCATGGCGTCGCCGAAAACCGAAACGCGACGGTCTTGCACGATCCACACCCGAGTTTCGCGGCTTTCTTCGGCGTCGTGGATGTAGGTTTTTTCCCAAACTTTTTTGAAATCCTTGGCCCGGGTCACGGTCAGATGGAGCGTCTGATGCGCAGGAGTTTCGTCGTACTCGATTTCGAGAAAGTTTCGGATTCCGCTGATCCGAGCAATGCGTTTCAGATTGGGCGAGCCTTCGCGACAGGCGAGACAATGAATGACCCGCGCGGAAGTGTTGGCCATGATCACTTCAGCAACCCTGAGTTCGATCCGCGAGGTGCTCGAAGCTCGAATGGCGACATCCTGAAGACCCTTGACCGTTTTGGCTCTGAGGTCGGCCACGAAATCGGCCAATACCGCGTCTTCCAGGCCCGAGGCAACGGCCGAAAAGCCGGGGCCGACCCCATCACCCTCATCCGAATGAGCGGCCCAGACAGCCCCTCCGGTGAAGAGGAGGGCCGTGCTAATCGGGATCAAGAACATCAAGAATTTTATTGAGGTGGATTTCACCCCTTTGTTTTCGCGTACTTCGGGCCGACCCACAACGACAAAAAACTTACGTTTTTCAAAAATTTGACGATAAGTGGATATGACCGAGTTTAGGCCCTGGGCACGCGCCTCGATAGGGCTCCTTTTCTGCTTTTTTTTCTGCGCCTCTTTCAGCGCCTGCTCCAGCTCACCGGCGGTCAAGACGGGGGCTTCCACTCGTGCCATCGCCACCGAGAACGCGCCGATGCCGCATCCGACTTCTTTCACCTACGAAGATCTGAAAGCGGTTCTGCATTCGCCCGCAGCCCCGAAAGGCGTGCTGGGTGAATTCGCCGATCGTTGCGATGAAGACTTCACCTTTACCGAAAAAGACGCGCGGGCGCTCGTCGTCCAAAACCCAGTGAAAATGCACTGGTGTTTTTACGCGAAACTTTCACGTCTGCAGGACATCTTACAAGAAGGCGCTCAATGGAGCCTTCGCCAGCAAAAAGTCCGCGACGCGTTCCGCTTTCTGACGCCGGTCGCCCACGCGTTCTTCGAAATCCGGCACGATTCGCATTACGTCGAGTGGCAACGACGCTATTCCGAAAAGGCCGCCGAATGGGTGTTTTTTAAAAAAACGAACCGTTCGCCCGCATCAGAACTTCGCGACGAGTGAGGTCGTGAAGGTCGTATCGGTTTTTTCGGCCGCTCCCGGAGGCGTATTGTAGTAACGAAGCAGATACGCCGATTTGAGCGAGAAAATATCCGTCAGCACGGTGCTGATCGACACTTCGGTGTTGAACTGATAACCCGCCCAGTGGCTTAGGTTCGGAAGGTATTCCACCCACCATTTAGCCGAGAAGGTCTTCGTCCAGGACTTTTCGATTTCATGATAAAGACGGATGAAATTGATGTTGTTCGAAGAGCCGTAAGTATAATTTTCACGCGTGAAACGATAACCGCCTTCGACAAACCAGTGCAGGCCGTTCACGTTCTCGATCGTGTACTTCCCGCCGACATCGGTTGCGTACCGTTGCTGAATGCTTTGGTACTTATCGCTTTGAAGCAATTCGCCCAAGAAAACTCCGAGACGATCGCTCAAGTCGCGTTCATAGCGAAGTCCCAAGCCCCATTGATACGCTTGCTCGATCCCGTGGTCCGAGGCGGTCAGGAAGTTTCCGCTGAAAATAAAGTTATTTGGAAGCCATCCGTAGGCGGTAGCGTCTTTCAACGAGATCGTGTTCGTCTGGGTGTTTCCCGTCGTCAAAACGACTCCGGCTTCGGCGTCGGTTTGCCAGCCCGGTTTTTTGTCGAGAGCCTGAGCGCTCGTCGCGATCAGCAATTGCGATGCGACGCCCATCATCAGCGCCGCAGAAAAAATCAATGATCCGTTCTTCTTCATGGTGTTTCCTCTAGGGTTGTCGTTGTTTCAATCCAGCCAAACTTTACCGTTCGACGACTCCATGTTTTTCCACATCATCGATTCGACCGGCTCCGGCGCGCGCTGGTTGTATTTCGCGTTCGGTTTTTGGTTGTACATCGTCTTTACGTCGCCTTGAACGACGAAATAAATCAATTGCCCGATCGGCATTCCGGCATACACCCGAACCGGCTTGCGGACCGAAATTTCGAGCGTCCAGTAATTGCAAAAACCGACGTCGCCCTTTCCGGCCGTGGCGTGAATGTCGATGCCCAGGCGCCCGGTACTCGATTTGCCTTCGAGGAACGGCACGTGCGCGTGCGTCTCGGTGTATTCGAGCGTGACTCCCAAATAAAAAACATTCGGCTCTAAAACATAACCTTCGGGCGGGATTTCGAATTTGCGGATGCGGTTGTGCTTCTTCGCGTCCAACTCGTCATCGACGTAAACGGCCAGCGTTTTGCCCAGGTGCACGTCGTAGCTGTTCGTCCCCATGCAATGCGGATGGAAGGGTTCGATTTTGATCGTTCCCTTTTTCATTTCGTTTAAGATTTCCACGTCGGATAAGATCATGCTCGCCCCCCGGGGCTTCAACCCGGCCCTTATGGATTTTTTATGAAATCTCGACGATAAATTCAACGAAATTCGTTGCCGCTTCTGTCGACAAAGGTCGACAAAATCGTCGACTTATTTGCATATAAAGATTGTTTAAAAATGGGTGGCCCACTATACTGCCACCATGAAACTGACCCTGATTCTGATGCTTGGAGCGATCTTTCTGGGAAGCCTCCCCCGGCCCACCCGGGCTCAAATCATGATCCGGCCCATCGAAGTCACGCAATACACGCGCTTTCGCTTCGAAACCAACCTTCAAGAGTACCGCAAACCCTGGCTGAAGCTTTTGGGCCGAGGGATCGCCGATCGCTCCACCCACGAAGCGATCTCGATTGCTTGCCTGGATCCGGATTGCACCCATCTGACCTATCTTTATTTCGCCCCCAATCAGCGGAAGTTTTATCGCTTCGGACGGACGATCGAGGCAGTGATGAGCTCCGATCACCGCCTCGACGGAAAGGCGACCGTTCAAAAAATAGCGGACGACTATCATCGGTTACTTAAATTTGCGACCTTCGTGACTTATCAAATTTTACAACGAACGAACACGGAAACGGTGTACGAAGCTCGCCAATTCAAAGGTTCGAACTTCAAAAGCTGGAACGCATTTTCAGGCAAAATCGAAAACTCCTTGGGGAATACGAATGACTGGAACTGGAGCACCCGCCCGATCGCCGTTTCGCCCCGGGTATTCGCCTCGTTCATGCACTTCGTCGACAATTGGGCTCCTGAAAATAACGCTGAGTTTTATCTAAACAGCGTCGAATCCGTACGCGATTTTTAGTCTACGCTGATCATCGACGCTTACTTCACGACGAAATTCAGGATTTTATTCGGAACGTAGATCACCTTGACGATCGCCTTGCCTTCGAGAAACCGCTGAACGGCTTCGAGCGCCTTGGCTTGTGCTTCGACCTCGGCTTGCGGCGCGCCCGGCGGAACGTCGAGCGTTGCGCGAAGTTTTCCCAGCACTTGAATCGCCAGCGTCACCGACTCGACCTTCACCAAAGCCGGGTCGTACTTCGGCCAGGCGGCGTAAGAGAGCGATTCTTTCTCGCCCAAGGTCGACCAAAACTCTTCGCATAAATGCGGAGCGAACGGCGCTAAAATCTGGGTAAACGGCTTCATCGCCGACTTCGGCATCTTTTCTTTCGCGGTGAAATGATTCACGAGCACCATCATCGTCGAAATCGCGGTGTTAAAGCGCATGCCCTCGATGTCTTCGGTCACCTTCTTGATCGTTTGGTGTAGAATCTTTTCGTCGTCAGGCGCCATCGCTTCGTCCGCAAGCTTCGCCATCAGACGCTCGGCGCGGCTTAAAAAACGAAAAATCCCTTCGATCGCCTGAGTCGACCAAGGCTTGTCTTTTTCGAGCGGGCCCAGGAACATCTCGTAAATCCGAAGCGTGTCGGCGCCGTATTCTTTGACGACGTCGTCGGGGTTGATTACGTTTCCACGCGACTTCGACATTTTTTCGCCGTCTTCGCCTAAGATCATGCCCTGATGAATGAGCTTCTGAAACGGCTCGGAGTGGCTGACCACACCGGCGTCGAAAAGCACCTTCATCCAGAAGCGCGAATACAGCAAATGCCCCACGGCATGCTCGTCGCCACCCAAGTAAAGATCGACCGGCATCCAGTATTTTTCGGCCTCTTTACTGACGGGGGCCTGATCGTTGTGGGGGTCGCAGTAACGCAAGAAATACCACGATGAACCCGCCGAGCCCGGCATGGTGTCGGTTTCACGCAGGTAAACCTCTCCCGTTTTTTCATCTTTTATTTCGCGCCATTGGCGGATCTCGGGGGTATTGCCTGCAAGCGGGCTTTCGCCCGTTCCGGTCGGCTCGTAACTTTGCACGTCGGGGAGCGTGACCGGAAGCTCGTCGTCCTTGAGCGGAATGATTTTACCATTGGCGTCTTTTTTGATCGGAAACGGTTCGCCCCAGTAGCGCTGGCGCGAAAACAGCCAATCGCGAAGCTTGTACTTCACCGTCTTCGTCCCGATCTTTTCGTTCTCGGCCCAGTCGATGACTTTCGCCGTCGCTTCCTTGGTTTTCAAACCATTAATGAAGCCCGAGTTGACGGCAACGCCGTCGTCCGAAAAGCATTCATCTTCGTTGCCGCCGCCCGAAACCGGGGCCACCACGATCTTAATCGGAAGCTGAAACTTCTTCGCGAATTCGAAATCGCGCTCGTCATGCGCAGGAACGGCCATCACCGCGCCGGTGCCGTAACTCATCATCACGTAATCGGCGATCCAGATCGGCACCTTTTCGCCGTTCACCGGATTGATTGCGTAAGCACCGGTAAAGCACCCCGTTTTTTCTTTCGAGGCGTCCTGACGGGCGACTTCCGATTTCTGTGAAGCTTCTTCCTGGTATTTTTTCACGGCCGCCTTCTGCGCCGGGGTCGTGATCGTACCCACCAGCGGATGCTCGGGCGCAAGCGCCATGTAGCTCACTCCCCATAAGGTATCCGGCCGGGTGGTGAAAATTTCAAACGCATCGTTCGTGCCGTCGACCTTGAACTTCATCTGAAGGCCCACGCTTTTTCCGATCCAGTTGCGTTGCAGCTCCTTCGTCCCTTCGGGCCAATCGAGAGCGTTCAAATCTTCGAGCAACCGTTCGGCATAGGCGGTGATCTTTAACATCCATTGCTTCATCGGGATGCGGTACACCGGGTGGCCGCCGCGTTCGGATTTTCCGTCGACGACCTCCTCGTTGGCGAGCACCGTTTTCAGTTCGGGGCACCAGTTGACCGGCACTTCGGTCTGATAAGCCAGCCCGCGTTCGTACAGGCGCAGAAAAATCCATTGCGTCCATCGGTAGTACTTCGGGTCGCAGGTCGCGATCTCGCGCGACCAATCGTAACTGAAACCCAGCATTTTCAGCTGACGCCGAAAATTCTCGATCGCCTGATTCGTCGTGATCGCGGGATGAACCCCCGTCTTGATCGCGTACTGTTCAGCCGGAAGTCCGAAGGCGTCCCAACCCATCGGATGAAGCACGTTGAACCCTTTGGCGCGTTTGTATCGCGCCATGATGTCGGTCGCGGTGTAACCCTCGGGATGACCGACGTGCAGGCCCGACGACGACGGATACGGAAACATGTCGAGCACATAGTATTTCGGCTTCGATGACGTCGTTTCGGTTTTGAAGGTTTGGTTTTTTTCCCAGAATGCCTGCCACTTGGGCTCGATCTCGCTCGGATGGTATGCCATGGGCAAACGGTATCCGATTAAACGTCGAGAATCAAGGGAACGACGGTGGGCTTTTTGCCGGTATTCCGCTCAAAAAAGCGGCGAAGCGAGATGCGAACGTTTTCGCCGAGATCGTCCGAGACGACCCCGTGTTTCAGGTCTTTTTTATACTCGCGGATCTCGTCCTCCACGACCTTGACGGCCTCTTCCATCAGCCAGTGTTCGAACGACTCGCCGACCAGGCCCTTGGCCAAGACTTCGGGTTTGGACAAAATCCGTCCCGAATCCTTTTCGCGGGCAAGCAGGCAGAACACGACACCCGTTTCGGCCAGGCGTCTGCGGTCTTTGAGCAGCGTGCGGGTAATCTCGTTCCCTTCGCGGCCGTCGAGCAAGATGCGCAACTCCGTCAGTTCGTCCACAATCTGAAGCGACTGGGGCGTGAGCTCGACCACTTCGCCGTTTTGCGCGACCAGGATGTGCTTTTCGTCGACACCCGTCTCGGACGCAAGCTTGGCGTGATGAACCAAATGCCGGTATTCACCATGGATCGGAAGAAAAAACTTCGGTCGCACGGTTTCGAGCATTTTCTTCAGCTCGGGCCGGGTCGCATGTCCGCTCGTGTGGACGTCTTCGATCGTGTCGTACAAAACGTCGGCGCCCTGGCGAAACAGCTGGTTCAAAAGGCGGCTGATCGAAAGTTCGTTTCCGGGGATCTGACTCGAACTCATAATCACGAGATCGCCCTCGGTCAGCTTCACCTTCGCGTGCTCGGCGTGCGCCATGCGATTCAGCGCCGATCGCGGTTCGCCCTGACAGCCGGTCGACATCACGATCAATCGGCTTCGATCGTAGCGATCGATTTCGTCCATCGAGATCATCAGCGACGAATCGAGGTCGATCGCGCCACGCTCTTGCGCGAGTCGCACGTTCTGCTCCATGCTTCGCCCGGTGAGCGCAATTTTTTTGCCGAGTTTGCGCGCAATTTTAAAAATATTGGCCATGCGGCCCACGTTCGACGAAAACATCGACACGACGATCAGCCCCTGGGCTTTGACGAAAAGCTCTTCGAGGCGTTTCGAGATCTCGGTGTCTTGAAGCGCATGGTGCTCGCGCTCGACGTTCGTCGAATCCGACATGAGCAACAACACGCCTTCTTCGCCCGCCTTTCGAAAAAGATTCCAATCCATCACGTCGCCGAAGTACGGCGAAGCATCGGCCTTGAAATCGCCCGTGTGAATGATCTTTCCGAGCGGGGTATCGATGAAGAGCGCGAACGAATCGATGATGCTGTGATTGACCGAAGCCGAAGTCACCTTGAACTCGCCCGCTTCGACCGTGGCGCCCGGATTCATGACATTGATCGGAACCGCGTCGAGCACGCCGCCTTCGCGAAGGCGCTCGCGGATCATGAGCGAGGTGAAGTGGGACGCGTAAATCGGCGCGCGGATGCCGGCCTTCAACGCGAACGACAGCGCGCCGATGTGATCCTCGTGGCCGTGCGTGCAGAAGATCGCCTTGATTTTGTCTTTTTTCGGAAGCAAATTCGAAAAATTCGGAACCACGAACTGAACCCCGAAGTGATCGAGATCCGAAAACATCAGCCCGCAGTCGATCAAAATCGCAGACTTCGCGCTTTCAATCAGCATGCAGTTCATGCCGATTTCGCCCAAGCCGCCGTAAGGGGTGATGGTGAGTTTGCTCATTTCAATTCCAGCAGTTTCTGTTTGATCATGGCGGCCATCATCGTCGCCGCGCGATCGGTCTCTTCACCCACGATGATGTCGGCGTACTGCCGGGTCGGTTCGAGGTAAAGCTGGTGCATCGGGCGGACCGTATCGTAATACTGGCGAATGATGTCGTCGAGCGTCCGGTCGCGGTCTTTCAAATCGCGAAACAGACGGCGAATGAAACGGATATCGGATTCGACGTGAAGATAGAACTTCAAATCGAACAGATTTCGGATCGCCTCGTCCCAAAGCGCGAAGATTCCTTCCAGAATCAAAATGCGGCAAGGACCGATCGCCTGGGTTTTGTTCGTCCGGCGCGAGACCGTGTAATCGTAAACGGGCGACTCGATTTTCTTTCCGTCGCGGGCAAGTTCCAGATGCGAACGCAACAGCTCCCAATCGAAGGCTTCGGGATGGTCGAAGTTCGGTTCGTCGTTCACCTTCAGGTGAGCCGGCGGACGGGGAAGGTAATAAGAATCCTGATGAAGGACGCCCACTTTGGGGTCGTCGACGAGGGCTAACACTTTTTGAGTGAAGGTGGTTTTTCCCGATCCGGAACCACCCGCGATACCGATGATGTACATAGGGTTATTGCTCTCAAGGGTACTCAATTTTGCGGAACTCCTCAAGGGTTATTCCCGCAAGCCGGACGGGATAATGCGCGGGAATGGGCTTGCGATTCGTCCAGATCGGATCCAGAAAATGCGGGTTCAACACCCGGGTCGTCTCTTCGCTCAGGTGATAATGCGAAAGGATATCCTTCATATAGACCTTCTTCGGAAAACTGATCGTGATGAACGACGGAAGTTTCGTCTCGGGCTTCGCGCCCGGCGCGGTCTTGAAAAACGAGGCGTGCATGGCATCGACGTCGAGCATGGCCAGGAACTCGAACAGATAGTTTCGCGAGGCGAAGCGGTAGCTGGGATCCTTGAACAGTTTGATGATCTTGACCGGATCGTGGGTCTTGAGGCGTTTGACCGCCCTGAGCACCGTCCCCGGCCCGTGGTGATAAGCCATGATCGCCAGCGACCAGTTTTTCAAAAGCCGGTGATTTTGCTTCAGGTACCGAGCCGCCGCGCGAGTCGACTTGAGCGGATCGTAACGCTCGTCGATCGCCGAATCGACGCGGAGGTCTTTTTGAGCCGTTTTGGGCATGAATTGCCAGATTCCGATCGCGCCGACGCTCGATTTCGCCGAACTGACGAAGCCGCTTTCGACGAACGGAAGCCGGGTGAGTTCCTTCGGCACGCCTTCTTCTTCGAACATTTCTTCCATCCGAGGAAGGTAGCGTTTGGAGACGGAATAAGCGTTTTCCAAACGGTCTTTTTGTCCGACTTGCGCGCGGATGCGGCCGTAATCGGCGGCGAATTGGTAGGCGCGCGGATCTTCGTTCGCTTCGTGGATCAGAAAATAACGGTACTCCTCGGGCGTGAGGGCATCGACGTTGACCGTTTTTCGGCCGTAATTCTGTTTAAAGATCGAAATCAGCTCGTTGTGAATTTCGTTTTTGGCTTTCGCCACTTCTTTCGGGCCGCCTTGAACGACTTCGTAGATGCGTTTCAGGTTCACCGAATCGTGAAGGATCGTGTCTTTCGTCGTGTACTCGGTATACACGCGCACCCAAAATCGAACCTGTGCGGCCGACCAATCGTCGAGCGTGGTGCCGAGCCCCTGAAAGCGATCGTTTTTTAAATCGGCATGCGCTAAACTGCTGAACAAGGTGGCGAACAAGATGACGAACGAAAAAACGAAGATCGGAACCGCCCGTCGAACGAGGCCGGCCGCCGGAATTCTGCTTTTTGCGGTGCTTTTCGTGGGGGTGATCGGCGCGGGGGTCATGTTCCATCAGGATAGTTCAAAAAACACGATTCGGGTATTGATTGATCGCTATCCGCTGTTCGACTGCGCGTCTTCGTGTCAAGCGCTTGACATCACCGCCCGTCGCCTGCAGCCCTTGATGGATGAATTCCACTACACGCTCCAGGAAGACCCGAATCACGACCGGATTTTGCTCACGAACTCCTCTCGTCCGACGATCGAATTCGACGTGATCCGCGACGAGATCACGCGCGCGCTGTTATTCTTGCGCGGAGACGCCGACGTGCTTTACGACAGCCTGTCGCTTTCCAAAACCGAATGGGTCCGCAGGCAAAAAACCGATATTCGAATTTACGCTTCGCCGGGAAGCACGCTTTCTTACCTGGGCTTTCAGTCGCATCATCCGATTTTGAAAAATCCGCTCGTTCGCCGCGCGATCGCGCAAGCGCTTCCGATCCAAGACTGGATCCGGTATTCGTTTTTCGGATGGGTCGAGCGCGATACCGAAATCCATTCGCCGCCTTTCGATCCGTCCGCAGCCAATGCGCTTTTAGATCGGGCGGGATACCCGCTTCGCGACGGGAAGCGATTCAGCCTGCGCTACTTCACGACGCCGGTTCAGGAGGGTAACCAGACGGCTCAGCTCGTCCGCGAGGCGCTGAAGTCGGTCGGTATCGAGGTTCAGCTCGTCACGCTTGAGACCTCGCTGTTTTTTGAAAAAATCCGTAAGGGCGATTTCGAGCTTTTTTCGTCGCGCTGGTTTCGATTTTCGAAGGACGCTCCGGTTCGCGAAATCTTAGGCACCGGCGCAAGCCGAAATTACGTGCATTACGCAAACACGATCCTCGACGAGCGCGCGCTCAAAAACCCCGCCACTTCGCTTTCGGACGTTCGCGACCTGATCGAGAAAGACCTGCCGATTCTTCCGCTCTACACCTGGAATCACGGCCTCGTCGTCAGCGCCCGATTGAGCGTCCCGTCCGACATCGAAACGAAACTCGACGAAACGTTTCGCTTTTTGGGTTCGATTGGCATAAAATAAAATCATGAGACGCGCCCTCTGCGAACGCCTTCCCTCGAAGGCCGAATCTTTCGTCGAACTTCCCGAATCCGAAGCCCGCCACCTGATCTCGGTGTTGCGCTTGAAGCCGGGCGACGAATTCGAATTGCTCGACGGTTCGGGGTTTCGCGCGCGCGCGCGTCTCGCCTTTCGCGGAAAAACCGCAGGCGGAGAACTCGTCTCGCCCTCCGAAACCGACGCGAAACTTTTAGCTCGCCCGATTCATCTGTCGATGGCGATGATCAAGGGCGACGCGATGGAATGGGTGATCGAAAAAGCGGTCGAACTCGGCGTGAAGACTTTAACTCCGGTCGAGACCGAATTCACCGTGGTCAAGACCCACAAAAAAGGAAACGAGGTTTTTCAGGAGCGCTTTCAAAAAATCGCCGATCAGGCGCTCAAGCAATGCGGACGGCTCGAACGCATGGTCGTGCAACCGCCGGTGAACTTCGAACAGGCCCTGATGCCCGGATTCAACGAAAACCGTTTTCCGAATATCCTTCTGTGGCTCGACGAATCGCTGGTCGAGAGCGCCCCGGAAGAAACGCATTTATCCCGTTTTCTGTCGCGAAACCCACCCGACGAATCATCGTCGTACTCGCTGTTCGTCGGGCCCGAAGGCGGCTTCAGTCCGTCCGAGAAGAACCGGCTTTTACAATTGACGGAGAGCAAAAACCAAGCGATAACGAAGGGGCAGCCGGTTTTCGCCCGGGTGCATCTGGGCTCCCTGATTTTACGGGCCGAGACGGCCGCCTTGTTCGGGGTTTCGCTCTTGGCAGGACAACTTTATGGAAAAAGCCAAAATTCAATTTAAACCGCTCCACGAAGGCATGGGCTTTCATCCTTTTTCGGACGGGCTTCCGTACGCGCCTGAAAGCAAAACGAAATACGCGACACCTTCCACCGGCACGGGAGCGGTCAGCGCCGGACGTCCTCGCTTTGCCACTCAAGGCTTCTCCACTCAAAACATTCCGTCCAAGCCGATGGGCACGGCACGCCAGCTTCAACAAGCTCAACAGCAGGCCCAACAGCAAATTCAACAACCGATTCCACCGCAAAAAGTTCAGCCGCAGCAGCCGTTCGCGGCACCACAAGCTCAGCGTGCCGCCCCCAAAGCGGCAATGACGATGGCGCCCGCGATCTCGATTCTTCGCCGTCGCGGTTTTGCTTACTTGATGGATACCGTGATTCACGCGGGCTTTTGGCTGACGGTCAATTTGACCGCGCTGTTTTTGTTCAAATTCCAACTCGACTCCGAGATCGTCAAAGATCACTTCGGCCAGTTCCTGATCTTTTTTTGCGTCTCGCAATGGATGTTCATCGCGCTTCAAGAAATGCTGTTCGACAATTCGATCGGCAAAGTCTTTTTCAACCTCGAATTCAAGCGCAACCACCGCTCGCTCTTGCTTCGCTCGATCGTCTTCATGCTCGGGGTTGCGGCCTTCGGTTCGGGCCTGATCTTCCGCCCGCAAGATCGCTTGGGTCAGATTCAACTGAAATCCCAGCTGTATTCGTCATGATCGAATCGAAGATCGTCTCGCCTGCGAAATTGTATTCCGCACTTAAAAAAGACCTGAAAAAAGGCAAGAAGATCGTCTTCACGAACGGATGCTTCGACATTCTGCATGCGGGTCACGTGAGCTATCTCGAAAAAGCCCGTAAGCTCGGCGACGTGCTCGTGGTCGCGCTCAATACCGACGAATCCACGCGCAGACTCAAAGGGCCCTCCCGCCCCGTCAATCCGCTTAAAGACCGCGCAAAAGTCGTAGCGGCGCTCGAAAGCGTCAGTTACGTCACCTGGTTCGGCGAAGATACGCCGTTAAAGCTCATCCGAAACATTCTTCCCGACGTCCTCGTCAAAGGCGGCGATTACCGCCCGAAGGACATCGTGGGCTACCGCGAAGTCGTCGAGCACGGCGGAAGCGTGAAGGTGATTTCTTTTTTGAGGGGCCGAAGCACCACCGGAATCCTCAAAAAAATGAATACCCGAAGCCCAAAGACCAAAGTGTCGCGGGCCGTTTGAAGTAACGCCCGAAATCGCTTTGCAAGTAGAAATGATCGAAGGTCCATCGCGAGTAAATCGAGATGACTTCGCTGATCGAGTTGGGTTGGTCGATGCTGTACCCCGAGGTATCCGGTCGGGCCAAGCTTTGGCTGACGTCCAACACGGTTAAACGCAACCCCAGTTCAGAGCGACTTTCAGAGACGATCATGCCCGCCCCCAGAGCGGCCTTAAACCCCGTCGCCGCCACGTCGGATTGCTGATATTGAACCAGCCCTTGAGTAGCGCTCACCCCGCCCGAACCGCGAAGGTAACTCAAATCGAAGCTCAACGCCCAAAATCCGCTTTCGTAAGAAATCCCCACGCCCGGACAAAGCCCCATGTTCGTCGCCAGCAAGGCCGTCGTTTCGAACGGACCGATCAAAGCGGCGCTCGTCTGCCAGCTGATGTAGTCGAGAAATACGCGGGGCCGCCATCGGTATTTCTTTTTTTCGAGAAGCTTCAGATGATTCTCGACCCGATCGTGGATGTTCTGAACCGCCTCGGCCTGATATCCGAACGCATCCAATGCTTTCTTGTACTGCTCGAACGCCGAAAGGTTGCGCTTCGAAACCCCTCCCTGCCAGGTCGCGCCCAGGATCTCTTGCGAGTAATCGCCGTAAATCCGAAAGAACACCGACTGGAATTGGACGGGATAATTCGCGGGGTCGGGCGCCTGATTGTTTCGGAACTCGCTCTTCAAGCGCGAATTCTCGGCCTGAAAATTGGCGCGGATGTAATCGAAGTTCAGGGTTAACGCCTCGGGGTATTCCCGAAGTTTTTCGTAGGCGATGTTCACCAAAAGCGCCGTCCGGTAATCGTGGAGCACGGCTTTTCGGTTCACCAGATACTTTCGGACGACGAGCCGGTATTTTTTTTGCTGATAAAGCCGCGCGATCTCGTTTCGCACCTGAAAAGACGATCCTCCCAGCTGAATCTGGGCCATGGCCGGAACGGCTGAGACCCAAAACGAGGCGAAAAGCGCGATGAGAGATATCGCAAACTTTAAAGCCATACGTGCGTCTGCAAAAGAATCATCCAGTTGTCGACCGTGGATGCGTTCGGGTTGAAGTTTCGGCTGTCGTCGACGTCCAGCCTGAGCTCAAGTTTTTGAACAGGAAAGAACTGAACGCCCGGCCCCCACCGAACGGTGGTGCTGTCGTTCATCACGTCGCCCTTCAAGTATTCGATGTTGGCCAGAAAATAAAGCCCGCGAATCGGCCGCAGGTAGGTTTGCAGAAGGCCGTAACGCGAGTTCCGGTCGCCCGTTCCGTTTTGCGTGGTTTTCCGGGTTTGACCCAGTTCGACCAGTACTGCCGAGCCGTCCTTCAGGCTGAAGCGCCCGTGAACCGCGCCCGAAAGCAGGCTTAAATATTCGCCCGAGGTTTTCATCACCGAAAATCCGATCCGGTGAATCTCGTTCAACGAATGCTCGACGATCGCGCTGAATCCCTTTTGCCTCAGATCAGAAGCCTGCTGCAGATTCCCCACGAATCCTTGAACGGCGGCTTCCCATTCTTCGTTCACGAAGTGGACCATGACCCCGTGGGTCTGATCGTCCTGCGTGACCTGCGGAATGACCCGACTGAAATCAATGTGCTCGGCGACGCGGATTCCGTAGGCCTTGTCCATGAATCCGGCGTAAACGCCGATCGCGGGAGAAAACCGGTAACCCACGTAATATTCGCGGCTGCGGAATTTTTTATTCGGGTCTTCGCCCGGAATCGGCTGCTCGGGCGGCGAGTAACCGAAATCGCCGACGAAGGTCAGCTTGTCGTCTTCGAGGAATTTCAAAATCAACTGACCGTCGGCCTGCATGTTGATCCACTGTTTTTTCTCGATCGAGGTGCCTGGGTTTTGGATCAAATAAAGGCCGCGATAATTGAGCTGAGTGCGGATGTGATCCTGCACCGGGGTGCGAAACAAAAACCCGGAAAGGCTTGCGACTTTTTCGTCCGACCAGTTTTGCGGATAAAACATACCCGAAGAAACCAAGTCCGCCCCGACCGAGCGCCCGTAATCGGTCAACGGGCCGTTTCCGAGCGGGTTGTAATGGCAGTTCAAACACGACGGATAGCCGTGCCCGATGAAATGCGGATAAGCGCGGGCCCACCGAGAAGAAAACAGCGCCAAAAACCCGATCAGAAGCGCGACGGAAAATTTCATGGCATGTTGTCGATCCAGTTGACGAGCGTTTGCGTTTCGTCCGACGAAATCGAACCGTCTTGAGGCATCAGATTCGCGCGAATTTGTTGAATGAGCGGCGAGTTCTCGGCGTCACCGCGAATCACCACGCGCGATTCGTCCGCCCAGGACGCGCTCGACGTATACGCGGCCCAGTTGCTGTGCGTATGACAGCTGATACATTTATTTTGTAAAACGCGATAGGCGGCCGCGAAATTCGGGTCGGACGAATCCAACTGAACGGGGCCGTACTGAAACTCGTCGGCGGAATTCGAATTCGTCACCTGACAGGCGCCCAGAAGCGCCGCCAAGCCGAGCATCGCGATCGGACGAAGCGAGAATTTCTTCATTTCTTCACTTGATAGGGCATCGAGATATCAACCTTGACCTCGTCGCGAACGCCCACGCCCAGGTATTTCGCCGGGGGAAGGTTGAACTCCGAAGCCTTGAGCTGCATTTGGCTTTCGACGTGGTTGCCTTTGTCTTGATACGTCATGCTCACGGGTTTCGTCACGCCGTTGACCTGCAGGTTCGCGGTCGCCTTTCCGCCGCTGCCCCGAAGGTTGCTCAAGACCGCCAAAGGGTATTTGGATGAAAAGTGTTTGTGGAAGTGCTCGTCGCGAAGGCTGATCCCCGTTTTGAACGACTGAATGGAAACCGTCAGACGACTCGCCGTGAACGCGGTTCCGGTTTTGACGACGCTGCCCGAGAGCGTGCTGCTGGTCGCGGTGAAGTGTCCGGCCGGGGTCAGAGACACGAGAATCGCAACCTTGTTCTGAGCGCGCGCGCGAGTGCCCGTGGCAAAATTCAACGCCAAACTCAAGATTACGAAGCATGCGAATTTATTTTTCATTTTTTTCTCCCGTGTAAACGATCCGGACTTGCGGATTTTGGATTAGCCCTTACTCTATTAAATGAATGAAAAGCAAAAAAAGGCAATGGCGAAATATCTTAATTGAACCCGAATTCCAGCTGAGATTGCTGAGTTATTTTGTCGGGCTGTTCGTCCTCACGACGATCAGTCTCTACTCGACGACTTATTTATTTTTTCACCGCCTCGTTCAGAAGGGTCTTCACGTCGGAATTCCGCCGGGACACATCTTTTATCGATTCCTTCAAGAGCAGAAAGCCGAACTCGATTGGGTTTTCGTCGGACTGGCGCTCGTGAACCTGATTTTACTGCTCGGCGTGGGATTCATCGTTTCTCACCGCGTAGCAGGCCCGATTTTTAAATTGAAAAACTATCTTGCGAATCTCACTCCTCAAAGCCCTCCTTTCAGTCTGCGTAAAAAAGATTTTTTGAAAGAACTCGAACCGGTCGTGTCGGCGGTGAAGGATAAAATCAAATGAACGTCCGATTTCTTTTTGCGATCGCGTTGAGCCTGATGCCCGCGCTCGGCGGCTGCCGCAAAACGACCAATTCTCGCAACCACGATCGGATCGAAGATCTGGTCCTCATCGAATTCGCAGCCAGACTCGAAGACGATTATCATAAGATTCATCCCGAAGCTTCGCACTACTACACTCCGCCTCATTCGTCCGTACAGGTCCCCTCGCCGGAAGCGACGCCTGCGAATCCCGCGGCTCCGAACCCGGTCGTTCCCAACCCTGTCGAGCCCGAGCGGCGTTAATTCCCGCCTAAAACACCTGCCATTCGGGCGAAACACAGACTGCGGTCAAAATCCGCCTCCATGACTCTTTGGTGGACGACGCTCCCTGAGTCAGCTCAAATAACGCGCTGATGACGTCGGCCGTCGGAGGATCCACCTGGAAGAAAAGCTGATATGCGCCGACGATCGTAGTGTCGCTCGGCGCGGGGAGCGTGCTCGGCAACGAAGAGACGTTCAAAACTTTTTTCATCGCAAAATTAAAAGTATTCGTTCCATTCACCAGGTTTTCGCAAATTTTCGCCGTATACGAGTAACGCATCGGATTCGAGTTCGCGGGCAACACTACGCCAAGGCCGCCGTAACACTGCTGACGTACGAACTCGTAGCTGGATCCCCCAGTATCGGAGGCGGCATAGCGGTCGCAACCGCCGCCAAATACCGAATTCCGATAAATGCTGTACTCCACTCCGTCCGCGTTCCCAGATGTTCCGAAGACCTGATCAAACACGGATTCGACGTAGGATCGATCGGCCACATACGGCGTAATGTCGTAATTCAGATACGCGGTCGCGACGCTTCGGGCGGCGCTGTCGTCGAAATGCAATTCGCCGGACTCTTGAGGCGTGCAATTCGTCAAGAGCGGAATCAGGATCAGACTGAAAAATATTTTTTTCATGGCTCCCTCCTTTCTCGTCATACGTTCTTGGGCTCCGCGACCGCCGAATGGACTTTCCCCGTCGAAGGGTCTTTCGTCACGTAAGACGGGTTGTTCGGCATCGGAGTCGGAATATCCATCAAGGTCGCCACCGTCGAAGCGGCGTTTCCGATCAACCCGGTCTGCCCCAAAAACTCGCTCATCGGCGCGCCGTAGCCCCACGTGCTTTGATAGTTGGAGCCGAAGGACAAGCCCGTATGGTTGATGTGGCCCACCACCATCGTCTGCGGAATCATCCCCGAAAACAACGTGTAACACGTGCCGGCCCACCCGTGATCGGCGCCGTCGCCACCGTTTCGCGCCGAACGGTTGAATTCCGAGTTGACGGCGATCGCGGTCCGATCAAAGAGCGTTCCGCCGCCCTGAATCCCCCGCGCCTTCAATTGACTGATCAGCTCGTAAAGGCACGACGAAAGCGCACGAAAGTAACGGCTGAATAAAATCATCTGCATGTACGCTCCGGTTTCGTGCGCGTCGACATTCGTCGTCTGCCGGACGTTGTTGTAGTCCTTTTCGGAGATCGTGCTCGTCGCAACCGAAACGGCATGATCGATAATCAAGTTCGTGATCGCTCCGCCCAGGACGATGTTGATCGAAGACGAAAAACTTTGCGGAGCGCCGGACGGCCCCAACAGCATGAACTCGGCTACGGCCATTCCGGACGAAAGATTCGCAATCGAGGTCGAAACGTTGCTTTTGGTACCCGTAATGGAACTGATGTCGGACCCAGTGTAATAAGCGACCCGCGACGAGGTATCGAGATAAAGCTTGAACGCGTTGCTGCTCAACTCGCCTCCGATACCGGCCGATGCGTCCACCCCATTCAAAAAAAGCGAAGAATCGCCGAACGACCGGGCGATGAGGTTTTCATATTTCGACTTCAACGACGAGAACGTCTGCTGAAGATTCGAAAACTGAGTCGACATCAGCTTCTTCGCGTTCAGACGATCTTGAAAACTGTTCGGAAGATATTTGTGCTTTTCTCCGGCGTGCATTTTCATCACGTTCAGCGCCCGATCGATCATCGGGCCCACGTCGGCGCTGGTCGTTTTCAGTCCGGACGAGTTCATGAACGGAGACAGCGCCGTCGTGAAGGGATCGCTGCCGCCCATGTCTTGATAGCTCACGCCTTTTTTCGAATGGTAAAAATTTCCGCCGCCACCCAAACCGGTGGCCGGAAGCGGAGTCGTCGCGACATCCGCGACCAGGCCCATCAGCGAATCGCTCCCGGACGGAACCACCTGTTTGTAGCGATCCAGCTCGTGGCTGTCGAGCATCAGGTTAATTCCTCTCATCATCAGCATGTTCGATGCCAGGTTGGCCATGTTGGTCGATCCGTTCGGTGTCGCGATTTTTCCGCTCCACAGATAAGGCAAATGATAATTGCCGACCGGTGTGGTGGCATATTCGCCGATCGCACCCCCGGGGCCATTGCCGGGATTGAGCTTCGTGATGAGCATCGAGCTTTTCGGATCATTACCGGGATTGTATTGAAACAGGTCGTTGCCGTTCGGACGCAGAGGAAGATCCCAAAACCATCGCGAAGGCGCGTTGGCCATCGAGACGTTGACCAGCTTTTGATCGAGAAAGCTCGCTTCGTCGCCCGCAGCCAAAGCCGTGGCTCGGCTGAACATTCCCATCAAGACGTTTCCCAGAAAAATTTCGAGCGGAGAAGCGAGCATGATTCCGCTTCCGATTCCCGTCAGGGATTTTTTCAGAAACTCGCGGCGATCCAAATCTCTTTTCTCTTCGCAACGTTTACACATAATCGTACTCCAAGTTATTTTCCGTAATCGGGATTGATGAAAGTAGGCGATGCAATAATCGAACGGATCATCGAACGAAGCGACTGATCCTGTTTCAGCTGCATGCCGAGCGCGATGACTTTTTTCCGGAAGTTCATCTGTCCGTCGGTCAATTGAGGCGCGTTGATCGGATCCGTCAGATCCGAAAGATCGGCGTCAATACCAGTCAGAAATTTGTAGTAATGCTTGGCCGCACAGACGTAAAGATCGTTCGTTTGCGCGAGAGCTTGACCCAGCTCTCGTAATCCCGTCACCGATTTTGACACCAACGTTCCGTCGTAGCTTCGGTACAACAAACCCGAATCCGGCGGACGTTTGTAGAAACTGGCATCTTCGCCCATTTCAGGATAAGCGGCCGCAGGTTGCGTATTGACTCCGGCGGCCGGCGCGTAATATTTCACGCCGATCCCGCCCGATCCGTCTTGGTAAGCGGCATAACCGACGCGAAGCTGTCGGATCGCGCCCGCCATCGGATCCATCGAACCGTGACACTGCATGCACGAAATTCCCTGACGAAACGGAAGGTTCGACGACGGCTGAACCAGATTCAAATTCAACACGTCCGAAGAACGCAATACTGGAACCGTCCGGCAAAGCAGATCACTCAATACGTTCTTTGCCCAAACACGATAAGCATTCGTTCCTCCGGTCACCGGACCGGACTTATCGTTGTTTCCGAGCAGATAGGCTTGCGTGCCGATCAGACCGGCGCCGTAGCTCGCGGTAATATTGACTCCTTCGCCGAAAGAGTACGGAAAAGCCGTCGAATTCTTAGCGCCGCCGGTATTACTCGTCCCGGTGTTGATGCTGTTGTTGAGGAACGCCTTTCTTCCTACGGCGTCGGTCACCATCACACCGAAAGTGCCAGCAACGGATCCGGCCGTGAATACGCCCGTGCTCGAATTTATCGACGAGCCGCCCGGCAGATTCGTCGCGGAATTCACGGGCTCAAACAAAAGCGAATAGGTAAACGGAGCGGTTCCCGTGTTCGCGTTCACCGAATACTGAAGCGTATGCCCGCTGGCAACGGTCGACTGGGCGGAATGCAGGATCGGATCGTTATGATTGGCGTCGCCTACGCTTAAGACGTTGTTTCGCGTGTCTTCCGTCAGTCCGACCAATTCCCCCACCTGCGCGGGAACGACGTTCCAAGAATCGGCGCTTCGAATCGAGATCCGATTGCCGCCCGGCACGCCGGTATCGATGATCGTATGCCCCTGCACAAACGAAAGCACGGTCCCGATCGACGTGACTCGCCGGGAGTGGCTTTGCGTCTGCGAATGTCGAATGGCCATGACGTTCGAGTCCCGGGTGACGACGTTCGAAAAGGATTCGCCCGGCTTAAAGAGCGAATATAAAAAATGATAGGAAGGATCGTTCGCGTCGATCAAGTCGGCAGTCATCAGATTGCCTCCGGCGATGACGGAAGTGTATTCCGGCACCGTAAACTGCGAGCGCTGGAATTCGAGAAAGCTTTCGAGCACGCGCGAGCCGACGTCGGAATCGGGGTCGCCGGTATAATGCGAAATCTTGCCGTTCGAGTTCAACTGAGCCTGGTCGAAAATACTCATGCACGCGTCGGTGCCGCTCATCGAACCCGACGAGACGGACGTCCAAAGCGGATCGCTCGTCTGAATGCGTTTTTTGACGAACATCGCATAGCACTTCTGAAGGCGCCTCAATTCGTCCGGGACGCTTTGAGCGAATGCGGGCTGAGAGCATAGACCGATCGGCACGACCACCGTCAGCGCGGTTGCAAAATAAAAAGAAACTCTTCCGAATTTCATGACGACCTCTCCCTCAGAGTTATTATCGTCTACTCATCGGCAGAAGTGAACCACTTAATTATGTTAAATTTATGTAATAAATCGATCGTTCTAAGGCATTGAGATCAAAAATGCCGTGTCCGTAAAGACACGCCTTAGGCGGATTTCTTTTGATAGCCTTCTTTATCGAACCAAGCGACCGACATCAGCGAGAGACTGAAAATCAACCACGCGAAGAACATCCCTCCGCGCGAGATGTCCGCTTCGTAATAGGCCCGGAAAGACGGCGAAAACAGATTGGTGATGAACACCCACGAAAAACCGGTCCAGGTCAGGCTCGTTCCGAAAAGGCCTTTTTTGTTGTTCACGCCGGTGACGTGCGCGTAACCCATTCCGAGAATGATCGCTAAAATGAAGAACGTGACCGTACCCACGACGAATCCTTCACCGAAGCCGTAAGTCAGAGCGTCTCGGCCGATCACCGGAAGTCCCGCGATTTTCCAACCTTTGATGATCTCGTCGCCTTTGATGGCGTGAAAGATCATGCCGGCGATTTGCATGACGATCCCGGCGAAAATTCCGGCAAAGGCTCCGGCGCGAAGACGGGCTCCGCGAAAGGTGTTCCACATTTCGGCTAAATTGTATTCGCCTTCAACGCTGTCAGGATTGAAATTACGATTCTTCATGTGATTCATAGATGCTCCTAGAGTAGCAAGAATCGCGATCAGT
>Ga0164242_10002312_pt1 | contig 22082 bp, 21 predicted proteins | sample OricomgcompostMG_FD_108783 | JGI IMG/M metagenome (GOLD analysis project Ga0164242, IMG submission 108783) | Miracle-Growth compost microbial communities from Emeryville, California, USA - Original compost - Miracle growth compost (MG) ... | reverse complement strand
TGGGCGGCATCCGCACGTCCAGGATCGCCGCGTCGGCCTCGGGATCGGTGAGCGCCTCGGCGAGGGCGTCGGCGTGGTCGACCGCGTGCAGGATGGTGAAGCCGCGGCTCTCCAGCAGTTGGGTCAGTCCGGCGCGGAGGAGGGCGCTGTCTTCGGCGAGGACAAGGCGCACGGGACCTCCAGGGTGACGATCGTCGGGCCGCCGACCGGGCTGGAGACGGTCATCGTCCCGTCGAAGGCGGCCAGCCGGCGCATCACGCCAAGCATGCCGGTTCCGGCACCCGGATCGGCACCGCCCGCGCCGTCGTCACCCACGATCACGCGCAGGATCCCGTCGCGGTGCCGCATCCGGACCCACGCGCTGCTCGCCTCGGCGTGCTTCCCGGTGTTGGCCAGACACTCCGCGATCGCGAAGTAGAGCGCCGACTCCACCGGTGCCGGCGGCCGGCCGTCGAAGCGGCCCTCCACCTCCACCGGGAACGCCAGATCGAGGGCGAGCGCCTGGACCGCGCCGGCCAGCCCCCGATCAGCGAGTACGGGTGGGTGGATGCCCCGCACGACGCCGCGCAGGTCACCGAGCGCCGCCGTCGTCGTGGCCCGCGCCTCTCGGACCAGCCGACGGGCCCGCTCGGGGTCGGAGTCGAAAGCGTCCTCGGCCATGCCCAGGCTCATCGACAGCGCGACCAGGCGGGCCTGGGCTCCGTCGTGGAGATCGCGCTCGAGGCGGCGCAGCTCGGCAGCCGAGTGATCGACCACGTCGGCCCGGCTCTCCGCCAGGGCGACGACGCGCTGCTCGAGCCGCTCGGTGTGGCCGTAGGTCAGGAACAGGCAGTCGAGCCGGGCGCGGGCCCGCATGATCGGCTCGGTGCCGAACCACCAGACCATGCCGGTCACGATCAGGACGAACAGCAAGAACTCGAGCAACGAGAGGAAGAACCCGACCGTCATCGAGACCAGCGCCCAGGCCAGCTCACGCCAGGTCATCGGGTCGAGCGCCCAGATCACCAGGCGCCCGTACAGCGGCTCGCCCTCGGGGATCGGACGATAATCGGCCGGGGTCTCGATGCCGAGGACACGGCCGGCCATGGCGCGGTGGCTTCGGGCGATCCACCGCAGCATGGGGAGTCCGACGCCCAGGATCGGCAGGCCGACGACGACCACGGTGAGGGAGGCGCCGACCGTGCTCAGCACGAAGGCGAGCAGCGTCGGCGCCCACAGCAGGACCTGGAGCGCGGCATACCCGGTCATGCGGAGTCGGCCGGCCGGGGCCCGGGTCGCGGGCTGCGCCGGTCTCATCGGCAGCGGCATGGTCACGGTGGTCACCCTCCCATCCTGGACCGACCGACACCCTGCGCGCAGTGGTGCTAGCACCACCCTTGGTTCGGGTCTGCGCACCACCGACTTCTGGTCGCGCTCTCACGAGGCTGGGATCACCCCCTCGAAAGGACCCTCCGATGAACGCACGATCCCGTTCCGGCCTCCCGCTGCGCGTCGCCCGGTGGAGCGCGACGCACCCGTGGCGCGCCATCGCCGCCTGGCTCACCTTCGTCGTCATCGCGGTCGGACTGGCCGCGATGATCCCGACCCAGCAGACCACCGACGCCGACTACGACACCGGTGATTCCGGCCGCGCCGCCGCGCTGGTCCGTGCCGCTGGGATGGAGGCCCCGGACAGCGAGAGCATCCTCGTGACCGGCGGCGACGCGACCTCCCGCGGCACCGCCGCGACGGCGGTCGCCGATCGGGCCCACGGCCTGCCGGGCGTGGCCTCGGTGGCAGCCCCGGTCACGAGCCCAGACGGCAAGGCGGCCCTGGTCAGCGTCGACCTGAAGAAGGACACCGACGACGTCAGCGCCCTGCAGGCGGTCACCGACGCGGTGCAGAAGAGCCATCCGGAGCTTCAGGTACGGCAGACCGGCGACGTCTCGCTCGACAACGCGATCAACGATCGGGTCGGCCACGACCTCTCGTCGGCGGAGACGACCAGCCTGCCGATCACGCTGATCCTGATGCTGCTCACCTTCGGCGCCCTGATCGCCGCCGGGATCCCGGTGCTGGTCGCGCTGACGAGTGTCGCGGCCACGATCGGGCTCCTCGCGCCGATCTCCCACCTGATCCACGCCGAGGACTCGGTCAGCAGCATGATCGTGCTGATCGGCATGGCGGTGGGAGTCGACTACTCCCTGTTCTACCTCAAGCGCGAGCGCGCCGAGCGGGCCGCGGGCCGCTCGCGGCACGACGCCATCGAGATCGCCGCGGCTACCTCGGGACACTCGATCCTGGTCTCGGGCGGTGCCGTGATCGCCTCGATGGCGGGTCTCTACCTGATCGGTGACGTCACGTTCAGCTCACTGGCCAGCGGCGCCATCGTCGTGGTGGCGGTCGCCGTGCTCGGCTCGCTCACCTTCCTGCCCGCGCTGCTCGGCGGCCTGGGCCGCTGGGTCGACCGGCCGCGTGTGCCGCTGCTGTGGCGGCTCAACCGACGGCTCGAGCGATCGCTGGGCCGCGGCGGCATCAGCTCGCGCCTGCTCGCCCCGGTGGTACGGCGTCCCGTCGTGGCGCTGGTCGCCGGCACGATCGTCGTGCTCGGCCTCTCGGCTCCCGCGCTCGGCATGAAGATCCACACCTCCAACCTCGCCACCCTGCCCTCGGACATCGCACCGGTCCAGACCTACCGCGCCATCGAGGCGGCCTTCCCCTCGCAGCTGACCGGTGCCGACGTCGTCGTCCCGCTCAACACCGGGCACAACGACGCCGTACGGGCGGATCTGGCCCAGCTGCAGCAGGCCGCCGGGCAGACCCCGGACTTCCTGCCCGGAACGCCCGACATCCGGGTGGCGGAGGACGGCAGCATCGCCGTGCTGCATCTGACCATGCGCTACGCGGACGACGACCCGCGCGCCGACACCGCGCTGACCACCCTCCGCTACGACCTGGTGCCGCAGGCGCTTGGCCACACCACCGCGTACGTCGGCGGTGGGCTCGCCCGGGACCACGACACCACCCAGCAGCTGCACTCGCGGATGCCGCTGGTGATCGCCGCGGTGCTGCTGCTCACCGTGCTGATGATGGGCCTGGCGTTCCGCAGTATCACCCTGGCCCTGCTGACCTGCCTGCTCAACCTGGCCTCGGTCGGGGTCGCGTTCGGGGTGCTGACCCTGGTCTTCCAGCACGGCTTCCTGTCGGGGGCACTCGGCTTCGAGTCACCGGGCTTCCTGGTCAACTGGCTGCCGCTGTTCGTGATGGTGGTGCTGGTCGGGCTCTCGATGGACTACCACGTCTTCGTGCTCAGCCGGGTGCGGGAGCACGTCGCATCGGGGCTGCCGACACGGCTCGCGGTCCGGCGCGGCATCGCCGACACCTCCGGCGTCGTGACCAGCGCCGCAGCGGTGATGGTCTCGGTGTTCGCCATCTTCGCCACCCTCAGCATGCTGGAGATGAAGACCCTGGGCGTGGGACTGGCGGTGGCGATCTTCCTGGACGCCACCCTCGTGCGGCAGGTGCTGCTCCCCGCGGCGCTCGTGCTGCTGGGGGAGAAGGCCTGGTGGCCGGGCCGGGTCGCGGCGCCCGCCGGGGTCCGCGTCGACGAGCCGGTGGTCCTGGAGCCCGCACGCTGAGCGGAAGCCTGACACGGAAACAGCGCGGTGGCCGACGGAGGGGGAGGGATGCTTCCGTCGGCCACCGCGCTCTCAAGGCGCCGGCCGGGACGGAGGAGGCCCGGCCACCGCGGGTCTCAGTGTGTCGAGCGGATCACCGGAACAGCGCCGGCCTCGACCCACTCGCGGGTGACGACGACGTCGAACCCGATCACGGCCGGTGTTTCGACGCCGAGGTCCTCGCCGCCCTTGAGTAGCACCGTCTCGTCGCCGTTGTAGGCGCCGGTGTCGGCGTCGAAGAGGATCAACCGCTGACGCGCGTGATCCGGGTCGTCGACGACGAAGACCTCGCTCGGCCGGCCCGCCCGATCGAGCGTGCTCCCGACATACCTGACGTCGGGCGCACCGATCAGCGTGCGCAGCAGGGCCGCGTTGAGACGTGGCGAGAGCAGGTTGCTCTGGCCGAGGGTCTGGATCGCCTCGCTGAGACAGGCCCCCTCCCGATCGGCGCATTGGCGCGGGTCGCCCAGCAGCCTCGCCCGCAGCTTCGCGGGATCGAGGGGCAACCGGCTCGGGTGGCTGAGCGGCCCGGTGGGACTCCCGGCCGCGGCCGAGACGGCGCCCCCCTGCGCGCGGGCGGCGCGCCCGGAGCTGGGGGACAGGGCGGCCGCCGCTCGGCCGGTCAGCGGACTCCCGGTCGTGGTGGTGACTCGGACAGAACCGCCCGGCAGGACATAGCGCTGGGTCTCGGTCGGCACGACCTCCGAGCTCGGCCGACCGTCATTGCTGGTCTCCAGCCACCACGAGTCGACCTCGAGGTGCTGGGCGTCGCCGGACTGGCCCCGACCCAGGCCGACACCAGAGCTGAGTCCGGACAGGATCGCCGGGCTGGTGCGGGCGAGGTGCGCCAGGCGGTCGAGCTCGCGGTCCGGATCGGTGCCGATCAGGGGATAGCGGACCGCGTCGACGCCGACGATGTCGAGCGGCGGTGGGGTGGCGGAGTACGCGGTGGAGCCCTGGTTCCCGAACGGCCACACCAGGGGAGCGAGGACGGCGGCGGCCGCTGCGGCCACGCCGACCGCCCACATGCGGTGCTTGAGCGTGGATCGGTGCTCGGAGCGCTGGGGCTCGGCCAGGATCCGGGCGATGCTCTCGCGGGAGCGTGCGGTCAGGGCCCACTCCTGTCCGCGGGTGAGCTCGAGGTCGGCCGGCGCGACGCCGTACTGCGTCCGCAGGAGATCGGCGAGGTCGTTCTCGATCCGCTCCACCTCGATCTCGTCAGACGACGCTCGGCCGAGATCGGAGTCAAGAGGCCGTGTCGACATTGACATCCACCTCCTCCGCGTTGATCTTGCGATCGAGCCGCTCGCGCGCCCGGGCGAGCCTCATCGAGGCGGCCTTCGGCGTGACGCCGAGGATGTCGGCGATCTCTCCGGTCCCGAAGCCGGCGATGAGCAGGTTGACGGCCTGGCGGTCGTTGAAGCCCAGCTGGTCGATGGCCTGGGCCAGCGTGTCCGGGACGATCGCCTCGAAGGTCGGGTCGGAGCCGGGGAGGATCCGCAGGACGGCGCGGTCGACCGCGTCGCGCTCACGGACCTCCTTGCGTTGGGCGTTGAGGACATGGCCGAGGGCGATCTTGTACGTCAGCTGGCGCAGCTGGCGTAGCTCGGTGTCGTCGCGCGGGGCCGGGATCTCCTTGCGCCACAGCGTCAGCAGGGTCTCATTGGCCAGGTCCTCGGCCTGCGACGAGGGGAAGCGCGCTCGGATGAACTTGTGGATCTTGGGCAGCATCTCGGCGAAGAAGTCCGCGTAGAAGGCCTCGTACGGCGCAGCTCTCCGCATGCTCCCTCCGAGCAACGCATGGCCGTTCGAACCGTCGTACCTCTCCGCAATCGGCTGCGATGGAACAGGCCGATCACCGATGGCGAGCTCGACGACTCCTGTCGGGCTCAAGAACATAGCAGCGAAACCGCCTTTTGTGATCGGGGTCACCTCATCCACCTCTGTGCTGTCGCCAGAAGCGCGAATCCCACAGGCCGGCAACAAGAAAGTTGCGAGGTGACCGGCATCACAACAACTTCGACGCGATCTGTGGGATTCCACCGCCCGGTGACAGTCAACGGCCCGAGAAACACGCCAGGACCCGAGACGCAAGGGAGCTATTCGGATGGATGGACGCGCAGAGCTTCGAGCCGCCACTCCGCTCACCTCGAGGAGTGGACGCCAGCAGTCCGGCGGTGAGCAGGACGTGGTCATCAGCGTCCAGGGGGTGACCAAGCGGTTCGGCTACAACACCGTGCTCGACGACGTCACCTTCGACATCCCGCGGGGCAAGATCTCGGCGGTCCTCGGGCCGTCCGGGACGGGCAAGTCGGTGCTGCTCAACACGATCATCGGGCTGATGCGCCCCGAGGCCGGGCAGATCTACGTGGACGGTGAGCCGATGGTCGGCGTACGCCACCGCGACGTCATGCGCATCCGTCGCAAGTTCGGCGTGCTGTTCCAGGACGGCGCGCTGTTCGGGTCGATGGACATCTACGACAACATCGCCTTCCCGCTGCGCGAGCACACCCGCCGATCCGAGTCCGAGATCCGCAAGATCGTGCACAACAAGGCGGAGAGCATCGGCCTGGGCCGGCATCTGCACAAGCTTCCTGGCGAGATCTCCGGCGGCATGCGCAAGCGCGCCGGCCTGGCCCGCGCGCTGGCGCTCGACCCGGAGATCGTGTTCTTCGACGAGCCCGACTCCGGCCTCGACCCGGTCCGCGTCGCCCATCTCGACGAGATGGTCAAGGAGGTGCAGGCGGAGGTCGGCTGCACCTTCTTCATCATCACCCACAACATCGAGTCGGTGAAGCGCACCGCCGACTACGTCGGGATGCTGTTCCGCTCCAGCCTGGTCGGCTTCGGACCCACCAGCGAGCTGGTGGAGAGCGACGACCCGCTGCTCAAGCAGTTCTTCGCCGGCAGCTCGCGAGGCCCCATCGGCATGGACGAGATGGTCGACGCCGAGGGCGAACCCGACACCCTGCTCGGCGTGTTCGCGCCGGCACCACTCGGCTGACCGCACCACACACACGAGGGAGAACACCATGACGATCGCAACCGGAGCAGAGCCCGCCATCAGCACGAGCGACGTGCCCGAGCGGCCCGCCGAGGCCGTACGCCGGGGTGCCCGGCCACGCCGGACGACCGCTGCGCTCATCGCGCTTTCGGCCATTGTGGCGGTCGTCGCCGCCGGGCTGCTCGTCGGCTGGCGGCACAGCGCCGGCCAGGCCGACGGGCTTCGCCAGCAGGCGACGCTGCGGGCCACCGCCCTGAGCGCGGCCCAGGCCTACGCCGTCGACCTGACCACGTACGACTACACCAAGCTCGCGGCACAGCAGTCGAAGCTGGCGGGGGAGTCGACGAGCTCGTTCCAGAAGACCTTCGCCGACTCGATGAAGAGCCTGGGACCGATCTTCCGGCAGCTGCACGCGACCGCGACCGGCAAGGTCGTCGACGCCGCGGTGGTCAGTGCCAGCGACAAGAGCGCGGTGGTGATCGCCTTCGTCGATCAGACCGCGAACTCGGCCAAGATGGCCAAGCCCGAGGCCCAGTCCAGCCGCGTCAGGATGACCTTGGTGCGCACCGCCGGCTCGTGGCTGCTCGACCGCGTGGATCTGGTGTGAGCGATGAGTCTCGATCAGACTGCTGAGCGTGGCGCCGCGCCGCCGCTCTCCACCCGCACCGAGCGACTCCTGCGCCGCAGCGCCCGACCCTGGCAGCGTCTCGGCGACCTGATGTCCATGTTCGTCGACACGATGACGGCGCTGGTCACCTCGCTGGTACGGGGCCGGTTCCCCTGGTGGGACTTCCTCGTCCAGGCCCGGTTCCTGGTCTCGGTCTCGCTGCTGCCGACCGTGCTGATCGCCATCCCGTTCGGCCTGGTGCTGGTGCTCGAGGTAGGCGGCCTGACCACCCAGCTCGGCGCGACCTCGCTGGTCGGTGGCGTGATCTCCACGGCCACCATCCGCGAGGCGGCACCGATCATCAGCGGCATCGTGCTCGCGGGTGCCGGCGGCTCGGCCATCTGCGCCGACCTGGGCTCGCGGTCGACCCGCAACGAGATCGCCGCACTCGAGGTGATGGCGGTCGACCCGCTCGAGCGACTGGTGGCGCCCCGGATCCCCGCCGCGATCCTGGTGGCCGTCCTGCTCAACGGGATCGTCTCCTTCGTCGGCATCGTCACCGCCTACCTCGCCCACGTCTTCGTGCTGCATGGCAGTGCCGGCGGATTCCTGAGCTCGTTCAGCGCGTTCGCCACCTCCAGCGACCTCGTGGAGTCGTGCCTCAAGGCGGGCCTGTTCGGCCTCATCACCGCGGTGGTCGCCAGCTATCAGGGACTCACCTGCGAGAAGGGCCCCACCGGTGTCGGCGACGCGGTCAACCGCTCGGTCGTCGTCACCGGCGTGTGCCTGTTCCTGGTCAACCTGGTGATCACCCAGGTGTTCCTGCTGACCGTGGACCCGGTGATGCTATGACCACCGTCTCTCTTCCCGAGCGCGGCACCCACAGCGGGCCGCGCCGCCCCGCGCCGCCCAACCCGATCGTGGAGCAGCTGCGCTGGCTCGGGCGGATGCTGATCTTCAGCATCGAGGTAGTGATCTCGATCCCGGTCACGCTGATCCGCCACGGTCGCGAGGTCGGCCGGCTGATGGCGGAGATCGCGTTCGGCAAGGGCCTGCTCACCGTTGCCGCCAGCACGGTCTTCGTCTCGGCGCTGCTGTCGGCGGTGATCGGCATGCAGGTCGGACTCGAGGGACTCCAGGGGCTCAACATCGTCGGCCTCGCGCCGCTGGCCGGGCTGCTCGCCGCCTTCGGCAACACCCGCGAGCTGGCGCCGCTGATCACCGCCTTCGGCCTGGCCGCCCAGATGGGCTGCCGGTTCACCGCACAGCTGGGCGCGATGAAGATCAACGGCGAGGTCGACGCGCTCGAGACGATGTCGATCTCCCCGACGCAATACCTCGTGACCACCCGGCTGATCGCCTCCAGCGTCCTGGTCATCCCCATGTACCTGCTGGCGCTGTCGGGCGCCTACGTCGCCTCACAGCTGACCGTCATCGTCATCGCCCGGCAGGGCTCGGGCACCTACCTGCACTACTTCCACCTCTTCCTGTCCGACTCCGACGTCTACTACTCGATCCTCAAGGTGGTGGTGATGGCGACGCTGATCACCTTCATCCACTGCTACTACGGGATCACCGCGGACGGTGGACCCGAGGGCGTCGGCCGGGCGGCGGGCCGGGCGATCCGGGCGAGCGTGGTCGCGATCGCGATCTCGGACATGCTGATGACGCTGGCCTTCTTCGGCCTCGACGCGGGAGTGAAGGTGTCGGGCTGATGGACCTGCACAACATGCGAGAGCACCCCCGGGTCTCGGCCTGGATGGGTGTCACCCTCGTCCTCGCGCTGCTGGCCGTCGTCGGCCTCGCCCTGGCCGACTTCGATCACGCCTTCAGCCGCGACACGGTGGTCACTGCCCACCTGCCCAGCCGGGGCGCCGTCGTCGCACCCAACAGCTCGGTGTACTACCGCGGCGTCGAGGTGGGCAAGGTCATCGACGCGCCGCACACCACGGCCGGCGGCCAGACCGAGGTGCGACTTCGCCTCGACCACGACCGGGTGGACGAGATCCCCGGCACCGTACGCGTGGTCGTCGGTCCGCTCTCGGTCTTCGGCAACCAGTACGTCAACCTCGTCACCGAGGGCGGTTCGAGCCAGGCGGAGGCGGCCCCGCTGCATGCCGGCGGGACGATCCCGGCGGTGAGCGACGCCGAGGCGCCGTCCCTGCAAGGCACCTTCACCTCGCTGGACGCCGTATTGCGCAGCGTGCACCCGGCCCGGCTCAACGCCGGCCTGTCCGGCCTGGCCCAGGCGCTGTCCGGACAGGGGCAGAGCCTCGGGCGCACCCTGGTCTCGGCCGACACCTACCTCACCCAGATGCTGCCGCTGTGGCCGCCGCTGGTGCAGGACCTGCGCGACTTCGCGCCGTTCGCGACCGTCCTGGCGCAGACCGCGCCGGACTTCCTCGACCTGCTCCGAAACGTCACGGTCACCTCGAAGACCCTGGTCGAGCATCGCGCCGACTTCGCCGACCTGCTCGCCAACGGCGGCAAGGTCAGCGCCCAGGTCGCCACGCTGATCGACCAGACGATGAAGGCCTACGGGCACACGATCGACGGGGCCGTGGTGCTCCTCGATGCCCTCTCCCAGGGCCCGCACGAGATCAACCGCCTGCTGGCGGGCCTCGACGAGTTCGCCGGCGCCTGGTCCAAGACCATCCACGACGGGTCGATCGACGTCACCACCAGGACCCTCGACGTCACCAACCCGGCGGAGCTCGCGCTCGCCCTGGTCAGCGGCGAGGACATCCCTGACCGGGTGGAGAAGGCGATCGAGGGCCAGCAGGTCAACCCGCCCACCTACACCAGTGCGGACTGCCCGAGCTACGGGTCGCTGCACGCCGACTGCGGAGGTGCCCAGTGAGCTGGCGACCGCCACACCCGGGACGGCTGATCGCGTCCCTGATCGCGTTCGCGGCCCTCGCGGTCGTGCTCTCCATCATCGTGGTCTCCTCGGTGCTCAACCTCGACACCGGCTCCACGAACACCTACTACGCGCGCTTCTCCGACGCCTCGGGCCTGCGTCCCGGAGCTGAGGTCAAGATCGCCGGCATCAACGTCGGCACCGTCCGCGACGTCTCGCTCGACGGCACGAGGGGCGTACGCGTCACGTTCACCGTCCGCAAGGACCGGCCGATCTCGACGGCGACCGAGGCCGACGTGCGCTACGCCAACCTGATCGGCACCCGCTACATCGCCCTGACCCTGCCCGACGGCGCCGGAGCCGGTGCGCCGCTGGCGGCGGGGGACACCATCCCGCTGGCCAGGACGAAGCCGGCGATCGACCTGACCGCCGTGTTCAACGGATTCCAGCCGCTCTTCGACGCGCTCACGCCCGGAGAGATCAACCAGCTCACCGGCTCGATCATCGCGGTCTTCCAGGGCGAGTCGAGCAACGTCTCCAGCCTGGTGCAGCAGATCGGCACGATCACCGCCAACCTCGCCGAGCGCAAGACGGTGATCTCCTCGGTGATCTCCAACCTCTCCTCGGTGCTGACCCAGGTCAACACCGAAGGCAAGTCGCTCGGCGAGATGATCGGTAACTTCAACACCGTCGTCTCCGACGTCGCCGACCAGCGCCAGCTGCTGTCGAAGGCGATCACCGCGATGGCGCGCTTCACCAACAGCGCCGCCGATCTGACCAAGAAGGCGACGCCGGCCATCAACGGCGACATCGTCGGCGTCGCCAAGGCGTCAAGCACCCTGGTGGCCAACCAGCGGGCGATCGACGACATGCTGCACGACGCTCCCACGGCGCTGTCGGCCCTCGACAGCACCCTCGACAACGGCAGCTACGTCAAGGTCTATCTCTGCAACCTCGACATCGAGACCCGCGGCACCCTCAACCTCTCCCTCGTGCCGGGACTGCCCGCTCCCCAGACGCCGAACAACGTGGCGCTGCCCAGCGGCCCGCTCGGCGACCCCTCCCAGCACAGCGAGGTGTGCCGATGACCGTCCGTCTCAGCGACAAGAACCCGCTCGTGGTCGCCCTCGTCTCGGTGGTGGCCCTGGCTCTGGTGCTTACCGCCTCGCTCAACCTCAAGGCGCTGCGGTTCTGGGATCAGCCCCACGACTACGCCGCCTACCTCACCAACGCCTCGGGCCTCAGCACCGGCGACACCGTCCAGATCCGGGGCGTCGACGTCGGGCAGATCAAGGCGATCTCGCTGGGCGGCAACACCGTCCGGGTCGACTTCACCGTCGACCGCGGCGTCCACCTGGGCGCGGAGACGACGGCCGCGGTCAAGGTCCTCAACCCGCTCGGCACCGAATACCTCAGCCTGGTGCCGAAGGGCGATGGCGGCCTCACCGAGCCCATCCCGACCAGCCGTACGGCGGTGTCGATGTCGCTGCTGGGCGATCTCGGCCAGGTCAGCACCCAGGTGGGCGATCTCAACCTCAACCAGCTCAAGAAGGCCCTGGACGTCACCTCCACCAACCTGTCCTCCACCTCGGCGGCGGCGGTGAAGAAGGCCCTGACCGGGCTCGATGAGTTCTCCGGCACGCTCGCCGAGAACGCCGACGGCATCAAGGCACTCGTCACCCAGGGCAGCGCGATCTCGCACGTCCTCAACGACCGCAAGGGCGACCTGGTCAGCCTGATCGGCCAGGGCCAGGTGCTGCTCAAGGTGCTCAAACAGCGCCAGGGCGACATCACCAGCCTGCTGCACGGCACCACCGACCTGTCCCGCGAGGTCCGCAAGATCCTCGCGCTCAACCGCGCCAAGCTGCACCCGATGCTGCACGACCTGCAGCAGATCGCCGACGTGCTGGCGAAGGAGGACAACAGCATCGCCAAGACCCTCCCGCTGTTGTCCCAGGTCAGCAGCCACCTGGCCGCGGCGACCGGCAACGGTCCCTTCGTCGACGTGGTGGTGCCCACCGGGCTGTTGTCGGACTCCTTGATCCAGCAGTGCAAGGGCGCCGCCTTCACGGCGCCGACCAACCCGGAAGTGGGGTGCCAGCCATGAGCACGATCGTGTCCGGCGTCGGCCGCGGCGTCGGCAAGGGGCTGCGCCGCCTGCTGACCAGCCCCCTGACAGCGCTCCTGGTGGTCGCGGCCATCGTCGTCGGGGCGGTGACCTGGGGCGTCGTCGCCGTCGCGAGCGGTGGTGCGCAGACCTATCGGGTCAACGCGATGTTCTCCAGCGCGCCCGGCATCTACCCCGGCAACGCGGTCAAGGTGCTCGGCGTCAAGGTCGGCCACGTCGAAGCCGTGACCCCCGACCCCGAGGGCGTCAAGGTGGAGATGGCGATCGAGACGACGACCAAGATCCCCGCCGGCGTGAAGGCGTACCTGATGGCGCCCAACGTGGTCAACGACCGCTTCATCGAGCTCGACCCGGGGTATACCGGCGGCTCGATCCTGCCGGCCGGCACCACGGTGCCGATGCGGCGCACCGTCGTGCCGCAGTCGGTCGACCAGATCGTCGCCAGCATCGACCGGCTCGCCACCGACCTCGGTCCCAGCGGCGCCAACCAGGACGGCTCGCTCTCCCGGCTGCTGCGCACGCTGGCCACCACGTTCGACGGTGACGGCGGCGCCATCAACGGATCGGTGCGCAACCTCGGCGACACGTTCGCCGCGGTCTCGGCCAACACCGACGACCTGACCAGCATGCTCGACGATCTGGGCGGTGTCACCCACGCGGCGGCCGGCGTCAGCGGGCAGTACGAGACGCTGGCCGGCGACCTGGCGGAGGTCAGCTCGACCCTCGCGCACGACGACGGCGCGATCGCCTCCTCGATCGCCAACCTGTCCGGCGTGCTGCGCGAGCTCAACACCTTCGTGAAGAAGAACAAGACGCAGCTGGCCGGCACCCTGCGCAGCCTGTCGAAGGTCGCCGGGACCGTGGGGGACCAGCAGAAGGACTTCTCCCGGGCGCTGCACCTGCTGCCGCTGGCGGTCGACAACACCGGACGCACGGTGGCCGACGGCAGCATCCGCACCCGCGTCGACCAGGTCGCGGACTCGCCGCTGCAGAGCCAGGTCTGCGGCGACGGGATGCTGCGGATGCTCCTGCTGACCCTGTCGCCGCAGACCGACACCCACCAGGTGATGAGCCTGGCCTGCGGCACCAACGAGCTGCTGCAGAGCTTCCGGCCCGGGGACGGGGCGCCCAACGCCTCGGCCCTGACGCTCACGGCGCTGCAGCACATGGGAGGGCACTGATGATCGGCAACCGGACCATCACGTCACGGCGCACGCTCGCCGGGCTGGTCGGCACAGCGGTAGCGCTGTCGCTCACCGGCTGCGGGCTGAGCCTGCAGAGCATGCCCAAGCCCGGGCACGGGGCAGCGCACACGTACACCGTCTACGCGACCTTCTCCGACGTGCTCAACCTGCCATCGGACGCACAGGTGCGCGACGGCTCCCAGGTCGTCGGCTCGGTGGGCAGCATGAAGGAGATGGACTATCTCGCCGAGGTGCAGCTGCGGCTCAAGGACGGCTACCACGTCCCGCGCGGCAGCACGGCCGAGGTCCGCTTCGACAACCCGCTGGGCGATCTCTACATCGAGATCCGCAAGCCCAAGGTGGAGACCCAGGGCTACCTGCCGCCGGGCAGCAGCCTGGCGCTCGCGGCGACATCGGCGGCGCCGACGGTCGAGGACACCCTGGGCGGGTTGGCCACCGTGCTCAACGGCGGCGGCATCGGCAACACCCAGGAGATCGCGCACGAGCTCAACGAGATGTTCGACGGCAACCAGGCCCAGATCCGCGACCTGCTCGGCAAGCTCAACACCGCCGCCACCGATCTGGCCGGCGGCATCGGCAGCGTCGACGACGCGCTGGACGCGGTCAACGCGCTGGCCGTCCAGCTCAACACCGACGACACGACCCTGCCCGATGGCATCAAGTCGCTCTCGGAGGCGATCGGCGTGCTGGCCGGGCAGAACGACCAGTTCAACCAGCTCCTGGTCGGCCTCAACGCCTTCGGCGCCTCCGGCAACAAGGTGATCGCGGCCAGCGGCGCCCAGACGGTCGCGGCGTTGAAGAAGCTGCTCCCGGTGGTCAACCAGATCGTCGAGTCCGACGCCGAGATCACGCCGGCCCTGCAGAACCTGCGGACCCTGGAGGCCCAGGTGCCGGCCCTCACCGCTGGCGGCTACGCCCATGCGTCGATCCGGCTGCCCATCGACGTCAGCTCGAATCCCTCGACGGTCGACGGCACGAGCGCCGCGGCGCGCTCGGCCTTGCGGGCGCCCGTCACCAGCCTGATGACCGGGGTGGGCGCGCTCACCACGAACCCGAGGAAGGCGAGCGCGCGATGAGCGACCTCAACCAGCGCCCCCGGCTGTGGCCGCGCATGATCGCGATGCTGGCGGCCACGGCGCTCGGCGTCTACTACATCGGCCACGTCATCCTCGGCTACACCATCGGCGGCTCCGACGACTTCGACATCCGCGTCCAGGTGCCCGAGGCGCCGGGCGTCTACCAGGACGGCACCGTGACCTATCGCGGCGTCGCGGTGGGCCGGATCGCGAAGATCGATCTGACGGACAGCGGCGTCGAGCTGGTGCTGCGGATCAACGCGGGGGAGAAGATCCCGGCCGACTCCGACGCCAACGTCCGCGAGCTCTCCGCCCTGGGCGAGCAGTACGTCGACCTGGTGCCGCGCAGCACCGGCGGCCCGGTGTTCACCGCCGGCGACGTGATCCCGGCCGCGCACACCACCGTGCCGGTGCCGATCGGCAAGGCACTGACCAGCGGCAAGGAGTTCCTCGACTCGCTCGATCCGGCGGACCTGGCCTCGGTGGAGAACCTACTGGCCGACGCGTTCAGCGACGTGGCACCGCAGCTGCGCCGCCTGATCACCACCGGCCAGGACCTGACCAGAGCCCTGATCGCCGGCCAGGCCGGTACCCGCCAGCTGATCCTCGACGGCGACACCGTGCTGCGGGCCGGTAACCACACCAGCGACGACCTGCGCACCTACGTCGCCTCCTTCGACAAGCTGACCAAGACCTTCGCCCACTCCGACGACGACATCGCGGGCCTGCTCAACGACGGCGGCGAGGCGCTGACCGACATCGAGAGCCTGGTCAAGACCAGCTCGAGCCCGTGGCGGCACATGCTCGCGGGCACCAGCAAGGTCGGCGACGCCGTCCGCGCCAACCAGGCCGCGGTGAACGCCCTGTTCGCACTGCTGCCCTCCGTGGCGAGCGACCTCGGCAAGGCCGCCCCCGGAGGCCGGGTCAGTGGCACCCTCACCCTCAACGACGGCCAGCCGCTGTGCTCCTACGCCGCCGGGCTGGATGTCCCCGGCGCCGCGCCCGCTGCGGCGAGTGGACCCGACCAGTGCTCCACCGGCGGGGGAGCGCAGATGCGCGGCCCCGCCCACACCCCGGGCGGCGGCTCATGAGCCCCCGCCCGCCCACCGACCGTTGGCCGGTCATGCGGATTCCGCGTCCACGGGCGTGGCCGTCTCGGCTCACCGCGACAAATCCTCCCTCAATGTCGCCCGAGCCGGATACTGAATCCAGGCGCCAGCATGACCGGCCAACGTTTCGTCAACGAAGGCGATATCCACTGCTTGATGCTGTGACATCGCGGTTATCAAGGCCCAATACATTGGACTTCAGGGGGTGGGCAGAAATCAATTCAGAATTTCTTCGAAAGGGCCTTCCCTTTGGTGTCGGTCCGGGGATAGGAAAGGGATTGTGATGAAGCTGTTGCGGATCAAGTCAGCGTTGGTGCGGGCCGCGGCCGGCGCACTGGCGCTGACCGGTGTCGTCGCCCTCGGCGCGGCCCCGGCGCACGCGGACCCGCTGTGGACCCTCTACAACGAGGGCACAGGCGCGCCGCTGACGAGCAGCGAGACGATCGAGGCCACCGGATCGGTCATGATCGCCATGACCTGGGCCGGTGTGCCTCGGACGGTCACCTGCTCGTTCACCGCCGCGCACCCGTTGGCGCTCTCGGGCGCGGGGACGCTCGCGGGCGCACCGGGCGACACGGTGGCCCTCGGCTTGATGCCGCCGAGCTCCCTGGCCTGCAACAGCGGCGCGCTGGTGCTGCCGTTCAGCTTCACCGGCCCCTGGGCGGTCGGCGTCACGATGCCGGCGGCGGGCAGCAGCCCAGGCCAGCTCTACGACGGTGCCCTCAACGCCACAGTGACCGTCCCCGCCAACGCGTTGAGCATCGACTTCCACGCTATGGTGGCGGGGTGCGGGGCCACCGGTCCCACGGTCGGCAGGGTCTTCACCGGCACCTACGACGCGCACGCCGGCCTGGCCACTGCCAAGACCAACCAGATCTTCACGATGACCGCCTCCGGTTGCGCGGTGACGTCATGGCGGGTCGCGAGCGCGTCCTTCAGCATCAGCCCGATCCTGGACCTGCAGTGGTGACCGGGCTGACGCGCCGGCGTCGTCTCGTCGCGGGTGCGGGCGCCGCCCTGGTGGCGCTTGGTTTGTCGTTCACATCGGCTCCTGCCGCGAGCGCGGACGACCTTGCCCCAGGCGACGAGGGCTACTCCGCCAACCCCTTCTACTTCGCGCCCGACGAACTGCCCCCTGGCATTCCGTTCGCCCTGAGTCATAGTGCGCTCGCCAAGATGACCGTTGCCGATCTGGCCTCCGGGCCGCCCACGTGCGCTGCTCCTGCGCCGCTCGCCGCGACGTCCGCTGGCTCGCCCGAGGGCTACACCGTGCCGGTCCGGATCAAGCTCACCAACGGCACCATGCTGGCCGGCTACTCCGCAGCGGCGGCCCACTACGGCCAGAAGATCCCGTTCACCAGCCGCCTCGCAGGACTCACCGGCTGGGTCAACGCCCGCATCCAGTTGCCGTCGATGAAGGTGCTGGTTCTTCCGCACGACGTCACGTTCTGCGACAGCGGGTACTTCGCTCTCGCCTACACCGCGAACGGTGCGATCTTCCCCCCGGACTACGGGATCTGGGATTGTGGCGTCGACTGCGTCGACCCGAGGCAGGTGCAGACCCAGCCGGACGACGGCGCGACCTTCGTCGCCATTCCTGGGACGATTCAGGGGCCCAGCCCGGCTGACGATGACGGCTATCTCTACGGCCCGCCCGGCGCGGATAGCCGAGTTGACGTTCGCGACCTGGTAGCGAACAGCATCGACGCGCGAGTGACCGGCCTGGGGGCCGACGGCTCGCTCAATTTCAGCGTCGACCTCAAGCTCGGGGCTACTGTCGCCCAACACGTCACAGTCGGTGCCCCGGCCTTTTCATTCCCCGTCGACATCGCCGGCACCTTCTCGACCGCGGTGAAACTGCCGGTCGCGCCGCAGTCCCCGGACGGGCTCAGTTGGGTGTCGGGCTTGCCAGAACGGCCCTCCTATCTGCCGGCGAAGACCCTCTCAGGAGCAGTCGAAGGCAGCACCGCCACCATCGGATCCAACCGATTCACCTTCGACAACACTCGCCTCGACGCTGTCTCGCCGACCGATCCTGGGCGAAGCGTCGCCGTCAGCATCGCCCCGTTGATGGTCGGGACCGACAAATATGGGGTCACCCTGCTCCAGGACTGGCCCTGGCAGGACAACTTCGCCCCATGGATCAGTGGTGTCCTGGACGGAAGTCAACCTTTTCCGCAAATTCCGTCCGGTGCGGCGGACGTCAGCATGGATATGACGATCGATCAAATCGGCCTACCGCGTGGAATTCCCGCCGGCTACGGCTGGGACGGCTGATTGAGAAACACAATCTTCTGCCATGCCCGGGAGTAAGCAGGGTGTGGCAGTAGCGCAGGTCGCGACCGCGTCCTGTGAACAAAAGTGAATGGGAGCATCACCATGATGAAATCTGCCTTTTCACGAGCGGCGGTTGGAGCCGTCGCCCTCGCCGGAGTCGTCGCCCTCGGCGCGTCACCGGCCCACGCCAACCCGGCCTGGACCCTCTACAACGAGGGCACCGCGGCGCCGCTGACCAGCAGCGACACCGTCTCCGGCACCGGCTCGATCGTGATCGCCGCGACCATCGCCGGTGTGCCGCGGACGATCACGTGTGCGTTCACGTCGGCCAACCCGCTGAGCCTCTCGACCACCGGGCCCTTCTCTGGCCTGCCGGGCGGCACGCTGTCGGTGAGCCTTGCCGTGCCGAGCGCGGTGACCTGCACCAGCGGCGCGCTCAGCGTCCCGGTCACCATCACCGGACCCTGGTCGGTCGATTTCACCCTGCCGGCGGCCGGCACCACGGCCGGACAGCTCTACAACGGCACGCTCAGCGGCAGCGTGAACGTTCCAGCCAACTCGGTCCACGCCGACCTGGGCGCCTTCGCTACCGGCTGCACCTCCGTCGGGCCGACCGTGGCGAAGGCCTTCACCGGCAGCTACAACGCAAGCACCGGAGCGGTCGCCGCCACCGCCAACCAGACGTTTAACCAGACCCCCTCTGGGTGCGTCGTGACCGCTTCGCGCCTGGCCAGCGCGTCGATCACCGCGAACCCGGTGATCGACCTGCAGTGGTGATCTGGACCGCCCGCTGATCGGCCCCCACTGATCGGCGAGCAACAGAGTGGGGTGGCCCGGAACGGAACTCCGGGCCACCCCACGTCGATCCAACGTACCCGGCCCCGGGCGTCGCATTCGGGGCCTGCTGTCCCCTGATCCGTAAGAAGAACGGAGCATTCCATGAAGTCTTCGAAGCACCTGCCCCGCCAGCTCGCCGCCGCGGCCGCCGTCGCTGCGCTCGGCGGGCTCGTCCTCAGTGCCGGCCCGGCCTCGGCCACGCCCACGCTCCCCCCGGCCCTGGCGATGTATGCCAACTGCCCGGTCCAGAACCCCGAGGTCTCCAGCTGCGTCTACATCGAGACCCACAACACCCAGCTCAAGATCGGCAAGTTCAACCTGCAGACCGCAGGCCCGGTCACCCTCGAGTTCGGCCTGAAGTACCCCGCGTCCAACAACTACGAGCCGCTGTCAGTGGCGCCCACCAACGGCCACGCCATCCTGACCTCTCCGGCGATCGAGGTGCCGGGCGGCATCTTCGGCATCCCCGGCGCCGGCGTCGGGGCTCTGGCCGCGTACGTCACGCCCGAGCTGACCGCGCTGCCGACGGTCAACATCGACAACCTGCTGACCGGTCAGGGCACCGCTCTGGGTCTGAAGATGCGGGCCAAGGTGAACAACCCCTTCACCAACGCCCTCAGCATGCTCGGCCCGGGTTGCTACATCGGCAGCGCCAGCTCGCCGATCTCGCTCAACCTGACGACGGGCACCACCGCTCCGCCGGCCCCGAACAAGCCCATCACGGGCTCGATCGCCCCCGGCACCGCCGAGGGCTGGGGCATCGACTTCGCCAACACCAAGACCGTCGACAACGCCTTCGCCGCGCCGGGTGCCACCGGCTGCGGCACCCCGTTCGGCTGGCTGAACTCGACCGTCAACGCGATCGCGGGCACGCCGGCCGCCGCCGGCACCAACACGGCCGTGATGACCTCCGACATCCACATCACCGACGCCAACGAGGTCCGCGAGGCCCTCGGGATGGCTGACGTCTACCAGTGAGGTAGCCGGACCGGTGGGCTCCGGGGCCGGGACGTTGTGAGGACGCCCGGCTCCGGAACCCGCCGCATCGGCTGCGCCAGAAGATTCGTGAAGATGAGGCAGGAAGACCATGTCCCGATCGCTCGATGAGAACCCCGCTCGTACCCCGCGCCGCTGGTGGCGGTGGACGCCGCTGCTGGTCCTCGCCGCCGTTGTCTGCATCGGCATGCCGAGCTCGGCGGCGCCGCAGGCGCCCTCGGCCAAGGCCGCGGTGTCCGGCATGCCGCTGCCCAGCGACTGCAAGCCCGACCCCAACCCGCCGCCCACCGAGTACGGGTTCGTGGCCCGGATCAGCGACGGCACCCTGGACGGCTCCGGCCCACTGAAGGTCAACGGCATCGACGTGTCGGTGTGTGGCGTGATCCGGCTCGTCAACGCCCAGCCCGGCAGCGGCTGCTCGGGGATCCAGGGCCAGCTCATCATCCCCGGCGACGGGGTGGTGACCAACAGCCTCGACGCGAGCCTGGCGATCAAGGGGATGCCGGTCATCCAGCACGTGCCCACGACCGTGAGCGTCGCGCCGCTGACCAGCTACCTGTCCTGTGGCTCCTCGTCCGACGGGTTGAAGCTGGACCTCAACATGAGCCTGACCGGGTCGTCCGGAGCGTTCGGGTTGGCGTGCGACGTGCCGATGAGCGGCACCCTGCACGCCACCGTGACCGGGCCCCTGCTCACCTCGCCCTACCGGGGGAACGCCACCATGACCGGCGCGGTCAGCCTCGGGACGGTGTCGAACAACGACGCGTACTGCCCCGGGCAGCTGCCGTCGCGGATCAACCGGATCGCCGACCTACCCGACTCCGGGTATCAGGCGAACTGGCCGGCGAAGGTCTCGGTCTACATGCCGTGATCTATGCGGCGGCGACGGTCAGAGGCCCTGGACGATGCGCGGGTTGGCTCGTGGCCGCAGCCAGTGGACGAGCCAGTGCATCGACTTCGGATTGCCGACCTGCGTGCAGCCCTGGGTCGGCGCCCACCGCGCCCCGGGCTTCGAGGTGTGATAGAAGATCCCGCTGCCCTTGCCGGGCACCGGGGCCGGCCCCCGGCCGGGGATGAGCCGCGAGTTGTTGTAGCTGGTCCACCAGCCCCAGCGCATCGAGGGTCGGTTGCCGCTGGTGACCCCGGGCACCTCGAGCCAGGTGTTGTAGTTGGGGCCGGGCCGCGAGGACACGATCGAGGTGGGCCGTCTCTTCCGCCACGGCATCGGTCCCGGGCGGGTGCTGGTGGAGAAGGTGACGGTGATGCGGAAGACACCGGTGGGCGAGCGCATGTCGCCCTCGTGGGTCTTGCCCCAGCCGCGCGGACCGATCGTCGAGCGGAACTGGCGCAGCAGCCGCCAGGTGCCGTCCTCCTTCTGCCATGCCTGGGTGACGGTGCAGTAGATCTGGCGGCACCAGCGGTGGCTGCTGATCGTGCGAACCACCTGCGTCGTGCGGGCCGGGACGGCGTCGGCGAAGGCCGCGACCCGCGGCGCCGCCTGGGGACCAGGGGCGGCCCGTACGGGCGACGGGGCGAGGAGCGCGAGCAGGACGAGCAGGCTGGCCAGGACGGTTCCGAGACGTCGCATGGCCCCATCCTCGCCAGCAAGCTCACTCCGCGTCGAGGTCTCGCTCCACGAGATCCGCGATCTTCTCGACGGCCGGTCCGTCGTCGCCGGCCACCTCGACGGTGTCGCCCTTCTTCGCGCCGAGGGTCATGATCATCAGTGAGGAGCCGGCGTCCACGCCGTTGATCGTGACCGAGCTGTCGAGGCTTCCGGCCGCCTCGGCGATGATCGCGGCCGGGCGCGCGTGCAGACCGACAGCGGAGCCGACGATGACTGATTTGCTGGGCATGGTTCTCCTCGAGGTGCTCGTTCCGCCAGGTCAGGGGTGGGCCACGTGCGGCCGATCCAGCACGAGCGCCCGTACGGCGACCGCCTCCGGCTCGACGTGGTCGGGGGTCGGGATGGTCGTCCCGGGCAGCCCCGCCGCAGCGCTGCCGTAGGCGACCGCGAGAGCGAGTCGCTGGGCGGGTTCCAAGCCCCGGGTCTCGGCGAGCAGGTAGCCGAACAGGCTCGAGTCACCGGCGCCGACGGTGCTGACCACGGTCGTGGCCGCCGGCTGGGCGTGCCAGGCCCCGTCCGCATCAACCAGGACGGCGCCATCGCCGCCCAGGGTGAGCAGGACCGCCCCGATCCCGCGCTGCACCAGCCCATGGGCGGTCTCGGCGGCGAGCACCGGGTCGGCCTCCAGGTCGGCGGCCGCGACGTCGGTCACCGAGGCGAGCTCCTCGGCGTTCGGCTTGATCAGGTCGGGCGCGGTGTC
>Ga0164242_10002311_pt1 | contig 22082 bp, 22 predicted proteins | sample OricomgcompostMG_FD_108783 | JGI IMG/M metagenome (GOLD analysis project Ga0164242, IMG submission 108783) | Miracle-Growth compost microbial communities from Emeryville, California, USA - Original compost - Miracle growth compost (MG) ... | reverse complement strand
CGCCGGCTGGGAGCGGGAGTTGGTGCGCGGCCTGGAGCACGTCGTGCCCGAGGACGACGGCAACCCGTTCGCATGGGACGAACCCGGGCCCGGCGAGTACCGGCCCAACAGGGCCACCAGACGGGCCACACGGCGCCAGGAGCGCCGCAAACCCACCACATGACCAACCGGGCGGCCGAACCCACATTCGGCCGCCACACGCCCACACAGCCCCTCAACAACACCAAGGAGAACCCGCCATGGGATGGGGATCCGCCTACGAGATCTTCAACAGCACCGCCAACGCCCTCATCAAGGCCAACGCCAGCGACGACATCAAGGAACGCGTCCTCGACGACCTGATCCGCAAACTCCAGGACGAGGACTGGGACACCGAACTGGACAGCCTCCAGAGCTACCTCAACGACCCCGCCATCGTCCGCGCCTTCGCCAACAACGACATCACCTGGCCCGAAGACTGACCACCCGCCACGGCCCGGCCGACACACGGCCGGGCCCCCAACCCGGAGAAACCATGAGCACGCCCGACCTTCGCCGTCGCATCGCCGACACCATCCGCGAGAACGATTTCCACTCCTGTGCCTACCAGGAAGGCATCGACGCCGAAGCCCTCACCGACGCCGTCCTCGCCGTTCTCCCCGGCACCTGCGACGCCTCCATGCCCGGCATCGGCGGCGACCCCATCGGCCCGTGCATTCTCCGCAACGGCCACGACGGGCCCGTCCATCAGGCCGCCGACGGCGCCAAGTGGTGGCCCACCGACCCCGACATGCCCACCGTCAGCCGCGACCCGCGCGCCGACGACCCCGACTACGACCCCATCACCGGCTACCGCACCTGGGAACAGTTCGAAGCCGAACCACTCCACTTCACCGGGCTGCTCGCGACGCTCCAGACGCAGGCATCCCGCGAAGCCGACCACGCCGCAGCCGTCGAGGCCGCCATCGCCCGCGTCGAAGCCGAACACGGGCCCGACGACACCATCACCATCCCGTACATCACCACGGAGGACTGACCTGTGACCGTCGAACTCGACGCCAGCACCGAACTCGTCGAAACCATCGGCCCCGACAGATTCGCCCACTACCTCGCCATGTTCGGCGCCACCATCCGCGCCACCCGGCCGACCGACTTCGGCATCCGCATCACCTACACCCTCGACGTCCCCGACGCGCCACCCGGCGCAGCCCGCGTCGTACCCACCTACCAGACCACCGCAGACGGCACCGTCAGCATCCTCCACCTCGACTGGTACGACGCAGTCGGCCACGTAATCCACCCTCAACCGCCCGAACCCACCCACTGATACCCGCCGGGTATCAGACCGTGCGACGATCAACCAGCAGGAAGGAGCAGCCATGAGCCGAGGCAACGACACCAGCCGCACCACCGGCGGCCGCTACACCCGCTCCAACAAGGAAGTCGAAATCGACGCCGAAGCCGCGCGCCTCCGCGGCGAAGGACTCACCTACAGCGCCATCGCCCGAGAGATGGGCTGCTCCAAAGGCAAAGCCTGGGAACGCGTCCAACGCGCCTTCAAGGCCACACTTCAGGAACCCGCCGACCAGGCCCGCGCCGTGGAGCTGGCGCGCCTCGAAGACGCCCACGACCAGGCGCTCGCCGTGCTGCTCCGAGAGCACGTCACCGTCTCCCAGGGCCGCGTCGTCTACGGCGACGACGGCGCCCCCATCATCGACGACGGGCCCACGCTCGCCGCGATCGACCGCATCCGCGCCCTGTCCGAGTCCCGCCGCAAACTCCTGGGCCTCGACGCGCCGTCCCGTGTCTCCGTGGACGCCGAACACCTCGGCCGGGAGATCGGAGAACTCCTCAACACCCTCGCCTACACCGCGGCCAACGATGACCAGCCCCCCGTCGACTGACCTCACCCGGGTCCGCGCGCAGGTCGAGCAGCTGGTGCGCGCCGGCGACACCCGCCAGTTGAAGGCGCTCCGGGACATCCTCAAGGGCCAGCTCGACGAACGCACCCTCGCCGCACGCACCCACCGGTACGGCAGCGACCCCGTTCGGTGGGTGCGGGAGCGGCTGCGGCAGACCGCATGGTCCAAGCAGCGAGAGATCCTCGCCGCGCTTCAGCACCATCGGCGTGTCGCTGTCCGCTCCTGCCACGGTGTCGGCAAAAGCCACATCGCGTCGGTGGCGGTCGCGCACTGGCTCGACACCCACCCGCCCGGTGAGGCGTTCGTCGTCACCACCGCGCCGACCGCGGCGCAGGTGCGGGCGATCCTGTGGCGGTACATCCGGCGCGCCCACAAGCGCGGCAAGCTCCCCGGCCGCGTCAACCAGACCGAGTGGCACCTGAACGACGAGATCGTCGCCTACGGCCGCAAGCCCGCCGACCAGGACGAGAGTGCCTTTCAGGGCATCCACGCCCGGTACGTCCTCGTCGTCATCGACGAAGCCTGTGGCGTGCCCGAGCAGTTGTGGGTGGCGGCGGATGCGCTGACCACGAACACGGACTGCCGGATCCTCGCCATCGGCAACCCCGACAACCCGGCGTCGCACTTCCGCAAGGTGTGCATGCCCGGCTCCGGCTGGCACGTCATCGGCATCTCCGCGTTCGACTCCCCGAACCTGACCGGCGAGGAGGTGCCGGAGGAACTCAACCGGGTGCTGGTGAGCGCCGAGTGGGTGGAGGAGAAGCGCCGCGAGTGGGGCGAAGACAACCCCCTCTACCGCAGCAAGGTGTTGGGCGAGTTCGCGGACGACTCGCCCAACCAGGTCGTGCGCTCAGCGGACGTGTACGCCTGCCGTACCGAGCCCGACACCCCGCCGGAGCCGGCGGCGCTGCTGCCCGTGGAGCTCGGTGTCGACGTGGGCGGTGGCGGTGACGAGACCGTCATCCGGGAGCGCCGCGGCCGCCGAGCCGGCAGGGAGTGGCGGGCGACGACGGACCGGCCCGAGCAGATCGCGCCGCTGGTGCTGGCCGCGATCCGGGAGACCGGCGCCACCGCCGTGAAGATCGACAGTATCGGTGTCGGGTTCGGTGTCATCGGCGAGCTCCGCAACGCCGCCGGCCGCGGCGAGCACTCGGCGATCGTCGAGGCTGTGAACGTCGCGGAGAAGGCGTCGGAGCCGGACAAGTTCCTGAACCTGCGCGCGGAGCTGTGGTGGTCGCTGGGCCGCGGCCTGTCGGAGTCTGGCGGCTGGGATCTGTCGGTGATGGAGAACGCTGACGCCACGGTGGCGCAGCTGCTGGAGCCGCGTTGGTCGGTGGATCCGCGTGGCCGTATCAAGGTTGAGCCGAAGGACGATGTGCGGGCGCGGTTGGGGCGCTCGCCGGACAACGCGGATGCGTTGCTGTTGGCGTTCTATGCGGCGGCGTCGCCGTCGATCCGCTGGCTCTGATCCGTCACGCTACTCGCTGTATCTGACTACTGAGAGGCCATCATGCGTCGCTTCACACCCTCCGCGCTGAAAGATTTCCTGTCTGGATGCCTGTTGACAGGAGGATTTACGCTAGTCTCCGTTGGTATCGGGATAGTTTGCGGATCGGGTGCGGGCCTGATCGCAGGCGGCGTGGGTCTCGTAGCGCTCCACCAATGGGTGGCGCGCAGCGCGGAGTAGGGCAGGCGAAAGGGGGCCGACGGTGCGGAAGGGGTTCCTCAGCGTCGTCGGCTCCCAACTCCGCAACGCCGCCGCGGCAGCACCGCCCGTCCCCTACAGCAGCCGCGCAGCATCCGGCAGCAACCGCGCCTCAGCCGGCTTCTTCAACCGGCCCACCGGCATGCAAGCCCAGATGCGCGCACAGGGTTCGAACGGAACCCTCTTCGCGATCACCGACCGCGTCATCACCTCGTACTCGCAGGTCGAATGGCACCTGTACCGCAAGGCCAAGTCCGGCATGAAGGAAGACCGCCGCGAGGTCACTGCACACGCCGCGCTCGACCTGTGGAATAAACCCAACCCGTTCATGGTCGGCCCCCAGTTCCGCGAGACCACCCAGCAGCACGAAGAGCTGACCGGCGAGCAGTGGTGGGTGTGCTCCAAGCACCCCGCGTCGCCGATGCCGCTGGAGCTGTGGCCGGTACGCCCCGACCGGATACGCCCGGTCACCGACCCGGTGAAGTACATCATCGGGTACGAGTACACCGGCCCCGACGGCGAGATCGTGCCGCTCGGCCTGGACGAGGTCATCCCGCAGCGCCGCCCGAATCCCCTGGATCCGTTCCGCGGCCTCGGCCCGGTGCAGACGATCCTCACCGACCTCGACTCCAGCCGCTACAGCCGCGAGTGGAACCGGCAGTTCTTCCTCAACAGCGCCGAGCCCGGCGGCGTGTTGCAGGTCGAGAAGCGCCTGACCGACGACGAGTTCAACGAGGTCCGTAACCGCTGGTCCGAGCAGCACAAGGGCATCACCGGCGCCCACCGCGTTGCGATCCTGGAGAACGGCCTCACGTGGGTCGACCGCAAGTACACCAACCGCGACATGCAGTTCACCGAACTGCTCGATGCCAGCCGCGAGACGATCCGCGAAGCGTTCGGCTTCCCGAAGCCGCTGCTCGGCGCGGTCGACGACGTGAACCGCGCCAACGCCGAGGCCGCCGAAGTCGTATTCGCCCGCTGGCTGATCGTGCCTCGACTCCAGCGCACCAAGGCGATCCTCAACCACCGCCTGCTGCCCATGTTCGGCACCGCGGCGACCCGGCTGGAGTTCGACTACGACACGCCGGTCCCCGAGGACCTGGAAGCCGAGGCGGCGCAGCTCACCGCGAAAGCGAACGCGGCTGGTGTGCTGCGGGATGCGGGGTGGGCGCCGGACGACATCCTCACCACGGTCGGCCTGCCGGAGATGCGCTACCTCGGGCCGCCGACCGCGGCCGCGCCGACGACTCCGCCGGCTGATGACCCCACGTTCGAGGATCTCGCGGCGCAGCTGCTGGCCAGCGCGGAACAGGAGAGCTGATGCCCTTCATCGATGTGCCCACGGTGCCGGGCGCGGCGCGGGCTGCGAAGGCCCGCGCGCAGGCATCGGCCAACGGCGGCCAGCCGGAGGCGCGGCGCTGGTACGAGATCCGCAACGCCGCCGACGCCAACGAGGCCGAGGTGATGATCTACGACGAGGTCGGCGGCTGGTTCGGCGTGTACGCCGACGAGTTCGTGTCCGACCTGGAGCAGGTCACCGCCCCGAACCTGCGGGTGCGCCTCAACTCGCCGGGCGGGTCGGTGTTCGAGGGCCTGGCCATCGCCAACGCCCTGCGCGCCCACCCGTCCAACGTCACCGTGCAGGTCGACGGGCTCGCCGCGTCCATCGCATCCGTGATCGCCATGGCCGGTGACCGGGTCGAGATGATGCCCGGCTCCATGATGATGATCCACGACGCGTCTGGGCTGTGCATCGGCGACACCGCCGAGATGCAGCAGATGGCGACCGTCCTCGACAAGATCAGCGACAACATCGCCGGGGCCTACGCCGCCCGAGCCGGCGGCGACCCGGCGACGTGGCGCGACACGATGCGCGCGGAAACCTGGTACCTCGCCGAGGAGGCCGTGGACGCGGGCCTGGCCGACCTGGCCGTGCCTGCGGCCAAGACCGAGCCGGCCGAGCAGACGACGGCGCGGTGGGACCTCGCGGCCTACGGCTACCACGGGCCCAAGACCGAGCAGCCCAAGCCCGCGCCGCCGAAGGCCAAGGACAACCGCGCGGAGCCCGTCGAGGCGCCCGCGCTGGTCATCAGCATCGCGGACATCCTCGACGAGGACACCATCGCCAAGCTCCGCGCCGCGGTGGCCGATCGGGGAGCTGTGGCGGCTGCTGCCGAGTTCGGCGGCACCATCACAGCGGGCCGCGTGCCGGACATCCGCGCCGAGGCGATCCCGGTGCACCACACCGCCACGGTCGACGAGCCGTGGGACGGGCCAGCCGCCGTCGCCGCCATGCCCTCCGACGCGGCAACGCTGCGGTACTGCCACGCCTGGCAGGACAGCTCCTCCGACGACGGCACCTCGGAGTCCGAGTCGGACGGCGACGCCGACGACCAGAAGTCGTCCTACAAGTTCCCGCACCACAAGACCAAGGGCGCCCCTGCCAACCTGCCGGCGTGCCGCGACGGCCTCGCCCGCCTCGACAACGCCGACATCCCCGACGGCGACAAGACGGGCGTCAAGGCGCACCTCCAGGCCCACCTCGACGACGCCGCCAAGAACGACGACAACGACGGCGGCGGCGCTGATGACGCGGCCACCACCAACGAGTGGGCTAGCCAGATCGCCCACCTCACCGCGCCCGACGACTGGACGGCGCTCACCTCACACCTGACCGAGTCCAGCGCGACCGGCGCCTGAAGGAGGCACAACGCGATGGCACCCACCATGACCGTTCCCAAGAACGCCGCCGAGCTGGAAGAGATGCTCGGCGACCCGACGCGGTCCAAGGAGATCCTGGCCACCCAGGAGTCCCTGGCGACGTTCATCAAGAACTACGCCGAGGGCCAGCAGGGCGACGGCACCGACCTCGCCGAGCAGGTCAAGGACCTCACCCAGAAGGAGTTCGCCGCGTTCCTGAAGGACGCCGGCGTCGAGGACATCAAGCGCCCGGACCTGCGCGCCGCCACCCCGGATCCGTACTCCTCCGTCGCGGCGAAGAACGCCCGCAAGCAGGGCCTGTACAACCCGCGTGCGGCCGGCGCCAAGCTCGACAAGCTGTTCGCCGACAGCGGCGACTACTTCCACACGATCTGGCGCGGCAACAGCGCGCGGGAGTCCGCGGAGATCACCGACAAGCTGTCCCAGCTCCGCAACTTCTCCTCGGACATCCCGTCCGACGGTGGGTTCCTGATCCCCGAGACGCTCCGCTCCGAGCTGCTGAAGGTGGCGCTGGAGACCGCCGTCGTCCGGTCCCTCGCCCGCGTCATCCCCATGGACACACTGCGCGTGCCGATCCCCGCGATCGACTCCACCAGCAACGTCAGCTCCGTGTACGGCGGTATCTCCGGGTTCTGGACCGAGGAAGCCGGTCAGCTCAAGGGCTCCAAGCCGCGCTTCGGCCGCGTCGTCCTGGACGCCAAGAAGCTGACGGCGTACACCGAGGTCCCCTCGGAGCTGCTCAGCGACAGCCTGATCTCGCTGACCATGTTCATCGACCAGATGTTCCCCGAGGCCCTCGCGTTCTTCGAGGACGTCGCTTTCCTCACCGGCAACGGCGTCGGCCAGCCCCTCGGTGTCCTCAACGGCGCCGCCGCGGTCACCGTGGCCCGGGCGACCTCCGGCGCCATCAGCTTCGAGGACATCCTCGCGATGTACGCGCGGATGCTGCCGCAGTCGATGTCCCGCGCCGTGTGGGTCGCCTCGATCGACACGTTCCCGCAGCTCGCCTCCATGCGGATCGTGCAGCAGAACGTCGCCGGCACCGAGAACGTCGGCGTCGCGTCCCCGGCGGTGTGGCTGAACAACGGGCAGGTCATCGGCGCCCCGCCCATGACCCTGATGGGCCGCCCGGTGATCTTCACCGAGAAGACCCCGCAGATGGGCAACACCGGCGACCTGTCGCTGATCGACTTCGGGTTCTACCTGATCGGTGACCGGCAGGCCATGCAGGCCCGCCAGAGCGACGAGTTCAAGTTCGACACCGACGAGGTCGCGTTCCGGATCATCGAGCGCGTCGACGGCCGTCCGTGGCTCCAGTCCGCGATCACCCCGCACAACGGCGGCGCGACGCTCTCCCCGATCGTCAAGCTCGCCGCCTGACCAGGCCCACCAGGACCACGACAAGGAGAACGGATCATGGAAGGTCTGGGAAGGCTCTTCAACATCGCCGTCGGCGCGGCACCGGTGGACCTGTCCGCCGCAGCCGTCACCGGCAAGCGCGTCGCACTGTCGAGCACGCAGTCGCTGGCGATCGTGCTGTTCAAGGGCGCCGGCACCGCCGGAGACGACCCCACCGTCACCCTCCAGCAGCACACCGCCGCCACAGGCGGCACCTCGGCGAACCTGCCGGTCATCGACCACTACTACCTCAAGGACGCCGCCACGCTGGCCGGCACCGAGCAGTGGGTGACCAAGACCCAGTCCGCGGCGGCCACCATCGCCGACCCAGGCGGGGCGGGCACCTCGGCGGAGCACCAGCAGATCCTCGTGATCGAGGTGAACGGGGCGCAGCTCGACGACGGCTACACCCACGTGTCCCTGAACGTGGCGGACGTCGGTACGAACGCGCAGCTCGGCGCGGTGCTGTACGTGCTGCACGACCTGTACGTGCAGCGGGCCCCGGACGCCCTCGCGGCGACGCTCTGAACGGCTGGGGGTCGGTGTGCTGAGGATCTGCCAGGACTGCACCGCCGCGTTCGCGGTGGGGCTCGCCCTGTGCCCGCAGTGCGGGTCGGAGCGGGCCATCGACCAGGACACCGACCCCTACCGAGGAGACACCATGCCGAAGATCACCCGACACGGTGGCGCCACGTTCGCCGCCGACATTCCCGCCGAGGGCGGTGAGCAGCCATCGCAGACGAACCCGGAGGGTCCTGGCGCACCCTCATCGCCATCCGAGACGAAGGCCGACAGTACGCCCGAGACGAGCAGTACCGGCGCCTCGAAGCGTGCCCGAACGACGGGGAGCCGTACCGGACGGGCAAAGACGGGCTCCTCTACTGCCCGTTCGACGGCTACCGGCCAGACGGCACCTACATCCAAGACCGACGGCGGTGACGCCTGATGGCCACCTACCTCGTCAAGTGGATGGCACCCTCCGCGACATCGTCCGGAGCGAGCGTCCACGAGCACACCGTGCAGGCTGAGCGGTTCATCACCGGCAACAGCGTCGGCGACAGCACCGTCAGCTTCGTGGACGCCAGCAACGACACGGTGTTCCTGATCCGCCCCGAGCACCTGATCTCCATCGAACGCACCACCACCGAGAACTGAGGACACCAGCAGTGGCACAGGCCTGGTACGCGACCCGGGAGGACGTCCGGTCCGCCATGGGTTCCGCGTCCGAAGCGCGCGATGACGCGCAGGTCGACCGCGCGATCGACGCCGGATCACGCGCGGTCGACCACCTGTGCAACCGCACCTTCCAGCCGCTCCTTGCCACCCGCGTGTTCGACTGGCCGCAGGAGCAGACCCCCCGCTCCTGGCGGCTGTGGCTCGACCAGTACGACCTCATCACCCCCACCCTGATCCTGTCGGCCGGCGCGGTCGTGCCGGAGACGGACTACAACCTGGAGCCCGCCAACTCCGGGCCGCCGTACTCGTACATCGAGACGCGGCTCGACCGGCCGTCCACGTGGGACGCCGGGGAGACGTGGCAGCACTCCATCGCCATCACCGGCTGGTGGGGCTACAGCGACGACCAGGCCCCGGCCGGGACGCTCACCGCCAGCGTGGACGAGGCGCAGACCACCGTGGCCGTGTCGGACTCCAGCACGGTCGGCGTCGGCGACCTGATCACCGTCGGCGTGGAGCGGATGACCGTCACCGACAAGACCCTGGCCGACACCGGGCAGACCCTCGCCGCGCCGCTCACCGCAAAGAAGGAGAGCGTCCTCACCACCGTGGCAGACGGCACCACGATCCACCGCGGCGAGACCATCACCATCGGCGCCGAACGCATCCTCGTCCGCGACGTCGCGGGCAACAGTCTGATGGTCGAGCGGGCCGTCGACGGCACCGTCCTCGCCCCGCACGACACCGGCGACACCCTCTGGGCTCCGCGGCTCCTCACCGTGGCCCGGGGAGCCGCGGGCACCACCCCTGCCAGCGCGACCTCGGGCACGGCGATCGCCCGGTGGATGCCGCCCGGGCTGGTGCACACCCTCGCAGTCGGCGAGGCGCAGCAGACCCTCCTGCAAGAGCAGGCCGGGTACGCCCGCACCGTCCGGTCGCAGGCCGGCACCGGCACGCGCAGCGTTTCCGCGGTGGTGGCCGAGTTGGAGGCGTTGCGGCAGCGCGTCTACCAGGCGCACGGCCGTCAGGCCCGGATCAGGGTGGTGTGACGTGCCCGGCGTAGAGATCAACGTGTCCATGGCCCGGCGGGGGCCGATGTTCACTGGCAAGACGGCGGCCGCGTTGGCCACGTACTCGGACCAGGTCGAATACAAGATCGCCACGTATGCCGAGGATCAGGTGCAGGCCCGGCTCGCGGCGACCCTTCAGCACCCCACCGGCTACTACCAGTCGAAGGTCACCGTCGAGCGGTCCGGGTCCGGCTACCTGGTGTGGGACCAGGGCGTCATCTACGGGCCGTGGCTGGAGGGCACCGGCTCCCGCAACGCGCCCGTCACCTCGTTCGCCGGGTACTCGTCGTTCCGGCGCGCCAAGGCCATGACCACCCAGAAGGCGCCGCAGATCGCCGCGGAACTGCTGGCCCGCTACAAGGCAATGGGGCTGATCTGATGACCCTCAACGCCACTGGGCTCCTCAACGCCGTCCAGGATCACGCCCTCGCCAGCGGCTGGTTCGACCGGGTCAACGGCCACGATCCCAAGAGCCCCCCGGACACGACCGGGCTGACCGCCGCGGTGTGGGTGCAGCGCATCAGCCCCGCCGTCGGCGGCTCCGGCCTGGCAGCCACGAGCATCCGGCTGGAGCTGATGCTGCGCATGTACGCCGGCATCGACCAGGAGCCCGCGGACGCCCTCGACCCGAACATGCTCGCCGCGCTCGACGACCTCATGGCGCGCTACAGCGGCAACTTCGAACTCGACGGCGAGGTGCGCGAGGTCGATCTGCTCGGCCAGTTCGGCGACCCGCTCCAGGCGCGCGCCGGCTACCTGATCCAGTCCGGCACGGAATTCCGGGTCATGGACATCACCCTTCCCCTCATCGTCGATGACCTGTGGACCCAGGAGGCGCAGCAGTGAGCAAGGAAGCAGGCCTCGGGGATGCGCTGCTGTATGGCGGCTACGACATGTCGGGGGACGTGCAGTCCCTCGGCAACGTCGGCGGCGGCCCCGCGGCATTGGACTTCACCGACATCACCAAGGGCGCCAACGCCCGCAAGGGCGGCCTGCGGGACGGCCGCATCGAGTGGACGTCGTTCTTCAACCCCGGCATGGAGGCGAACGCGGCGCACGGGCTGCTGTCGGCGCTGCCGATGGGCGACGTCATCGTCACCTACTGCCGCGGCACCGGGCTGGGCGCGCCGGCGGCGTGCCTGAACGGCAAGCAGGTCAACTACGACGGGTCGCGCGGCAACGACGGCTCGCTCACGTTCGCCGTGTCGGGGCAGGCCAGCGGCTATGGCCTGGAGTGGGGCCTGCTCGCCACCCCGGGGATGCGCACCGACACCGCGCCCACCGACGGCGACGGCCTCGACGCCGGCGCCGGCACGGACTTCGGTTTGCAGGCGTACCTGCACGTTTCGGACGTGCAGGGCGGAACGCTCACCGTCACCGTGCAGGACTCCGCGGACGGGACCACCTTCACCGACGTGGTCGGCGGCGCCTTCGCAGATGTCACCACCGCGGGGTCGGCGCAGCGCATCGCCACCGCGGGGGATCTCACCGTCGCCCGGCACCTGCGGGTCGCCACGACCGGCGACTTCACCACGGCGACGTTCGCCGTCGTCATCGTCCGCAACGAGGTATCGCAGGAGGTGGCCGATGGCCTCGCTTGAGCCCCTGATGGGCCCCGAGTCGTACAAGACCTACGAGATCCGGCAGCCGCTGACGAGCCACTTCCGGCCGGCGACGTGCGAAGAGATCGGCTGCGACCACTACCTGCACGGCTGGCGTGTCCGTGTCGAGGGCCTGCCTGCGCAGATGCTCCACGACGCCAAGCACTCCGGGCGCGCCTTCACCGAGGTGCGCATCGCCGCGGGCGAGACGTGGCTGCACTTCTCCGCCGGCCAGCCGTGCTTCCGCGCCGCCCAGCACCGGGCGCCGGTGGGCCGGCCGCCGCTGTACGTGGTGCGTGACGGGGACCGGCGCGGCAACCCCCGCGGCACGAAGGCCCGGCTGCACCAGCGCCCGGAGTTCTGGGTGGAGGACTTCGCAGAGCACCAGGACCGACTCGCCGACGCCCAGCGGCGGGGGTGAGATCAGTGACCAGCCTGATTGGCACGCCGCTGAATCCATCCGCCCGGGTCCCTGCGCCGTGCGACGTTCTCTGCGCGGGTGATCCAGCGGCAGTTGCTGGGTTCGTAGTTCCCATCGGGGTCTCGGCGGTCGATCTGGTATTCCAGGCCGGGCCGCTTGCCCATGTCCCGCAGGAAGTTCTCGAACGAGTCCCAGCGGGCGCACACCGTTATGCCTCTGCCGCCGTACTGGGCGTAGGAGGCGTTGCGGGGGTCGCTACAACGGGACTTCATGGACGTCCAGGAACGGTACGTCGGAGTGTTGGCCCAACCGTGCTTGAAGGACGATGCCCGCGAGCCCGTGTAGCTGGCGAGCTGTGCCCTCGCCTCTTCGGTGTGTGTCTTTCCCGCCATTGGGTGCGCGGTGCGCGAGTTGTGTCCCGAGCGGTACTTACTCACACGGTTTCGACGTTCGTCCACGGCTGCGAACTCGCCGCAGCCGCAGGCGCAAAGCTGCGGCTGAAGGGGCGGCCGATTCTTCTCGAATCTCTTCGATTCGGAGATCTTCCGCTTGGTCTCTTCGCTGTGGCGTCTGCCCTCAACTCCCATGGGGACAGTGTATTCCACCCAAGGCTGCCTTTCGTAGCCGCAGTTCAGAAGGGTCGTGGTTAAGATTTCGAAACAAAGTGGCCTGGGTTGGACCACCTGCTCGGTGGACAACGCGAGCGGCACCCCCGCCGACATCCGTAACGACGTCACCGCCGTCCAGTTCTCGACGCCGCGCGCGGTGCAGGACGTGACCGGCATCGACAAGAGCGCCAACGAGCGGCTGCTGCTCTTGGCGGACGCCAGCATCACGCTCGACACCGTCTTCAACCCCACCGGCGCCCACCTCGTGTTCGCGACGGTGCCGTCCACGAGCGTTGCCCGCACCACGTCGCTGGGCGTCGGCGGCAAGAGCCTGGCGATGGAGATGCTCTACACCGACTACCCCCTCCAGCGCTCCAACACCGGCGAGCTCACCGCGAGCATCCCCGGGTCCCTTGCCGACGGCACCGTGCCCACCTGGGCCTGACCTCTCCGTCCGTACAGCCCGCACCCAGCAGGGAGGCCACCGTGGGCTACAAGCGCAACCCCAAGATCTACAACCTGAAGTTCGACGACACCACCGACTACCCCGGCCTGGAGGTGCAGGTCCGCACCCTCACCATGGGCCAGCTCTACCGGGCGCTCTCGGACGACGGAGGCACCCAGCCGAACTTCGACCTGTTCTGCGACCGCATCGTGTCGTGGAACCTCGAAGACGAAGTCACCGGCGAACCCGTCCCGGTGACCCGCGAGGCGCTGGAAGCCGAGGACGACGACCTCATCAGCACCATCATCAAGCGCTGGATCAGTGAAGTCATGGGCGTGCCGGCCCCTTTGGACGGCGCCTCGAACTCTGGCGGGACTTCGGTGGCGGAATCGACTCTGGCGGAAATCCCGTCACAAAGCCTCGCGAGCTGATTTACGCCGAGGCGATTCTCAGGCTCTGTGACCGGTGGCATAAGACGCCGCCGGAGATTGAAGCGCTGCCTGCTGAGGTGTGGCGTCTGTTGGAGATCGAGCGATTGGGGGTGAATCCTGATGTCGAATCTGGTTGAGATTCTGGTCACGGCCAAGAACTTGACCGGGCCGACCATGGCGGCGGTGAACGCCGAGGTCAACAAGACCGGCGCCGCGATGAAGACGCTCAACAAGACGGCGATGCTGGCCGCTGCGGGGTTCGCCGCTATCGGTGTCGAGTCGGTCAAGATGGCCAAAGACTTCGACTCCAACATGGCGCTGCTGCAAACTCAGGCAGGGGTTTCAGCCGACAAGATCGCAGGACTCAAGTCGGGCGTGTTGGCGCTCGCCGGAAAGGTCGGGCAGGACCCCGATTCGCTGGCTGAGTCGCTGTATCACGTCGAGTCGAACTTCGAGAGCATGGGCATCAGCTCCGCGAAGGCGCTGAAGCTCACGCAGACCGCCGCCGAAGGCGCCACCGTCGGCCACGCCAACCTCGTCGACGTCACCAACGCCCTCACCGCCGCTGTCGCCGCGAACATCCCCGGCGTGCAGAACCTCGACCAGGCCATGGGTGTCCTGAACGCCACCGTCGGCGTCGGCGACATGACCATGTCCGACCTGGCCAAGGCCATGGGCACCGGCATGGTCGCCACCGTCAAGGGCTACGGCCTCAGCATCAAGGACGTCGCTGCTGGTCTCGCCGTGTTCGGTGACAACAACATCCGCGGCGCGAAGGCCGGTAACCAGCTGCGGATGACGGTGCAGTCCCTTGCGGAGCCCGCCGCCGGGGGCGCGACTGCGCTGAAGTCCATCGGTCTGGCCACCGACACCCTCGCGAAGGACATGCAGAAGGGCGGCCTGAAGCTCGCGCTGGAGGACCTGGTCGCCCACATGCAGGCGGCCGGCCTCAGCTCCAAGGAGCAAGGGCAGGTCATCACCGAGGCGTTCGGGAAGAAGGCCGGTACCGGCCTGAACATCCTCGTGGGGCAGATGGACCGTCTGGAGTCGAAGTACCCGGCGCTGGACGCGGGCGCCAAGAACTTCGGCAAGTCGTGGGCGGACACCCAGGCGACCCTGTCGTTCCAGTTGAAGTCGCTGGAGATGTCCTTCGAAGCGCTGATGATCACCATCGGTACGAAGCTCATGCCCTACGTGCAGGACTTCGTGCGGGTCCTGTCCCAGCACAAGGTCGCCGTGCAGAACTCGGTGATCGCTCTCGCCGGGCTCGCCGCGGCCACCATCGCTGTCGCCACGGCCATGAAGACCGTGGCCGCAGCGAAGCTCGTGTGGTCGGGGATCACCAGCGGCGCGGCCGCCGCGAAGACCGCCATGGTGGCGTTGCAGCGGCAGGTGATCCTGTCCAATGCGGCGTTCGTGACCGCGGGCGGCGGCGCCAAGGGCCTGGGCGCGGCCTTCGGGGCGCTGTCGACGGGCACGAAGACCGTCGCAGCCATCGCCGCGATCGCGGGCCTCGCGCTGGCGGCGAAGCACTTCTCCGACCAGGCCAAGCAGGCCAAGATCTCCTCGGACTCGATGGCGACCGGGCTGAAGCAGCTCGCGGCCGGCCAGTCCGCGGCGCCGGTGATGGCGCAGCTCGCCAAGGATGCCGACAACCTGCACCAGTCGCTGGGGCAGCGGCTGAAGAGCAACGACAGCTTGTGGGACATCGTCACCAACAGCGGCGGCAAGACGTCCGCGGCGAAGAAGGACTTCAAGGAGCTCGGGCAGTCCCTCACGGACCTGGTCACTGCGGGGAAGTCCAACGAGGCCGCGCTCGCGCTGGAGAAGATCAATGCGGCCGGGGTGAAGGTCCCGACGAAGTACCTCAAGGACTACCAGAACGCCCTGACCGGCGCGAAGGTCGAGTCGGATCTGACGGCCGAGAGCCAGGGGAGATTCGGCAAGCAGGCTCAGTCGGTGCAGCAGGCGTTGCAGGCGCAGCAGGACGTCGCCGAGGGGCTGAAGGAGTCGTTGCAGGCCCTGGATCAGGTGTCGCAGGAGTCGTACAACTCGGAGACGTCGTTCTATGACGCGATCGCCAAGGCGACACAGGCGATCAAGGACAACGGCCGGACGCTCAGCCTCACCACGCAGAAGGGCCGCGACAACCGCGACGCGCTCTCGGCGGTGGCGGCGGCGACGGACGACTACACGGCCAAGCTGATCGCGCAGAAGGCGAGCTGGACGCAGATCGACGCCGTCTACAAGAAGGGCTACGACTCGCTGGTCCAGACCGCCATGGGCATGGGTGACAACCAGGCCGCGGCCGAGAAGCTCGCCAACAGCCTCCTGCACGTGCCGAAGGAGGTGAAAGTCCAGGCCAACATCGACGACTTGGAGGCGAAGCTCAAGAAGGCGAAGACGGACCTGAAGAACGCGCCGTCGTCGAAGAGGGCAACGATCGAGGCCTCGATCTCCCAGCTTGAGGCGCAGATCCGCAAGGCGAAGGGTGAGCTCGCCAGCGTCCAGTCGAAGACGGTGTCCCTCAACATCGTGACGACCCACACCAGCAAGGGCAGCGTGGCGCACGAGGGCGGCAACTACGCGATCGGCGGCCACGTCTCCGGGCCGGGCACGGGCACCTCGGATGATGTGCCGGCGTGGCTGTCGAACGGCGAGTTCGTGGTGAACGCGGCGGCGACACGGAAGAACCGCCGCCTGCTGGAGGCGATCAACAACGGGATCGTGCGCGGCTACGCGTCGGGCGGCAAGGTCTCCGCGGCGGAGAAGTCGGCGCGGTCGTCGGCCATGTCGGACCTGACCCTCAGCTACTTCGGCAGCCAGGTCTACAGCCGGAACGAGTTCCAGTCGTCCACGGCGTCGCCGTCCAGCACGGGTGATCTGGTGAACACCCTCAACGACTGGCGTAACAAGATCAAGGCTGCCACCCATGGCTCCGAGGAGTCGAAGCTGGTTGCGGCGTTCGACAAGTTCGGGAAGAGCGCGCTCCGCAACGAGGAGGCGTTGACGAAGGTCAACTCTCAGTTGTCGTCGGCGAAGGACAAGCTGTCGTCGCTGAAGGACTCCTTCTCGCAGCTCAAGACGTCCGTGTCGGACGCCGTCGTCAGCTTCGGCACGATCGTGCACCAGACCGGGCAGCCCGGCGGTCCCGGCAGCGTCATCTCCGACCTCAAGGGCAACGTCGCCAGTGCGCAGGCGTTCGCCGCGGACCTGGAGAAGCTCCGCAAGATGGGCCTCAACTCCCAGAGCCTGTCGGAGATCGCGCAGGCCGGTGTCAGCGGCGGCGGCCTGGAGACGGCGCAGCGCCTCATCGGCTCGTCCAAGAGCGACATCTCCCAGATCAACAGCCTGGAGAAGCAGCTCCAGGCCGCGGGCTCCGCGGCGGGCACGTCGGCGGCGACCGGCGTGTATGGGTCGCAGATCGACTCCGCTACGGCGCTGGTGAACGGCTTGCAGAAGCAGCAGTCCAAGCTCAACAGCGTCATGGAGAAGGCCGCGGACGCCATGGCCAAGCAGCTCAAGAAGGCCATGGGCGCCAAGGCCGCCGGCGGCGTCGTGGGCGCGGCCGCAGCCGGTGGTAACCGGTGGGGGCGCACGCTGGTGGGCGAGTACGGGCCGGAGATCGCCGACCTGCCGATCGGTACCCGCGTCCACTCCGCACCCGACACCGCCCGCATGCTCGCCGGCCGGGCGGGCGACACGCGCCCAATCCAGGTGACCCTCATGCTCGACAGCCGGGTGGTGGCGCGGCAGCTCATCGACCCGATGCGCGAGGAGATCCGCCACCGCGGCGGCACCGTCCAGAAGGTGCTGGGGGCCCGCCCGTGACCTTCCCTGACACGCCTCTGCCGACGTTCGCCGAGCTGTACCTCGGCGACGAGTGGGTGGACATCACCAGCGACATCCGCTCAACCGACGGCACCTCGGCCATCGACGTACAACGCGGCATCACCAGCTCCGGCGGGTCGGTCGCCGACCGCGGCACGTGCACGCTGACCCTGTCCAACCAGGACGGCCGCTACTCCGCCAGGAACCCCCGCTCGCCGTACTTCGGGCAGCTCAACCGCAACACCCAACTGCGCACCGGGATCCTCGTCGACTGGTCCTGGCTCAGCCAGCCCTACGGCGAGACCGTGACCGCGTCCACACCGGACGCCACGGCGCTGCACATCACCGGAGACCTCGACATCCGCGCGGACCTCGAACTCGCCTCCTGGCAAGACCAGCTCGCCGTGTCCGTCGCCGGCCGGTGGGACAACGCCACGAACTGCTCCTGGGCGCTGACCATCCAGGAGGGCTTCGCGGTGCTGTGGTGGTCCCCGGACGGCACCGAGGCGTCCGAGCACATCGCGTTCTCCACCACCATCCCGGCGATGCCCGCCTGGGGACGTCTCACGATCCGCGCCAGCCTCGACGTCGACAACGGGGCCGGCGGGCACACGGTCACCTTCTACACCGCGCCAACCCTGGCCGGGCCATGGACCCAGCTCGGTGACCCGACCAGCGACACCGACAACCCCGGCACCACCTCGGTTTTTGCGGGCACCCGCCCGCTGGAGGTGGGCCACGTCTTCGGGGACTGGACGCCCGACACCCCACCCTCGATTGCCCGGATCTACGGCGTGCAGGTCCGCAACTCGGCCGGGACGGTGGTGGCGGCGCCGGACTTCGCCGACCTCACGCCCGGCACCACCACGTGGACCGACAGCACCGGCCGCACCTGGACCGCCCCGGCCGGCGCGGTCACCAACCGGCTGGAGCGCTTCACCGGCGAGGTGTCGTCCTGGCCCCCGACGTGGGACACCGGGGGCTTCGACGTCACCGTCCCCATCACCGCGTCCGGGATCCTCCAACGCATCCAGCAGGGCCAGCCCACCCTCGCCTCCCCGATGCGCCGCTCCACCCTCGCCTACACCAGCCTGCGCGCCTACTGGCCGATGGAAGACGCCGCCGGGGCCACGCAGGGCGCGTCCGCGCTGCCCGGCGGCGCGCCCCTGCGCCTGTCCGGCGTCACCTGGGCGTCCGACACCGCCCTGCCCGGATCGGGGCCGTTGCCGGTCCTGGCCGGCGCCGCGCAGATGACCGCGTCGGTGCCGAGCGGCGCCGCCGGCGACTGGGCCGTCGGCATGCTCATCAACATCCCCACCCTTCCGGCGACGTTCGACCAGCTCCTCGTCGTGAACTGCACCGGTGGCGCGGCCGCCCAGGTGCAGATCTACGTGGACGTCACCCAGGTGCGGATCCAGCCGGTCACGTCGGACGGCACCGTGCTGGGCACCGCCACCATCACCAACGCCGACATCACCAGCGGCTGGTCCGCGCTGAAGGTCTACACAGCCACCGCCGGCGGCTTCGTCGGCTACTACGTGTCCACGGTCGACGGCACGATCTTCATCAACACGTCGGGCTCGCCGGGCGCCGTGGCGTCCGTGACCGCAGCCTGGTCCGCGGACCTGACCGGGATGGGCATCGGGCACCTCATGGTCGGAGGGCCCACTGCCCTACCCGACATGGTGGCCGCGCAGGGTACGCCCGGGATCGACGCCCCAGACCGGGTCTACCGGACAGCGTCCGATGCCGGAATCCAGGTAAGCGTGATCGGGATCGAGGCCGAGTCACAGACCCTCGGCCCGGAGCCGATGGACACGGCGCTCGGGGTGATCCAGGACGCAGTCCTCGCCGACGAGGGCCTGCTGTACGAAGCGCGCGAGTTCGTCGGACTTCGGTACCGGGCGCTGCGAACCCTCTACAACCAGCCGTCCGCGCTGGACCTGCCGTACTACCAGGATCCGCAGCCGCTGCTGACGCCGCTCACCCCGGTCGACGACGACCAGCAGCTCCGCAACACGAGCACGGTCACCCGCAGCGGCGGGAGCAGCGCCACGTACACGGCCACGGACGGGATGCTCACCCCGGCGCTCGTCGGCACCTACCAGGACACGGCCACCCTCAACGTGCAGGTCGACGACGACGCGATCCAGCACGCGGCGTGGCGCGTGCACCTCGGCACGTGGGACGAGGCCCGCTTCCCATCGGTGACGATCGAGGTGGCCAAAGACCCGTCACTCATCGAGGCCGTGTCGCGGATCGACACCGGCTCCCGGATCCGCATCACCCCACCGCTACCGACGTGGCTGCCGCCGGAGCCGATCGACCTGCTCGTCCTCGGCTACGAGGAGACCATCGCCCAGTACACGTGGCGTATCACGTTCGCCTGCCTGCCGTATGGCCCGTACAAGGTCGGCGTGTGGGAGGACGAGGTGTACTGCCGCGCCGACACGGCCGGCTCGCAGCTCGCCGCCGCGGCGACCAGCACAGCCACACAGCTGTCGGTGGCCACCACCGCAGGGGCCATATGGACGAGCAACCCGGCCGACCTGCCCGTCGACCTGAACGTCGGCGGCGAGCGCGTGACCCTCGTCCAGACCGGCCAGGTCCTCAACGCCAACAGCGAGTTCACCGCCGGCACCGCGGGCTGGACGGCGGGCGGGGGCGCCACCCTGTCCTGGACCGCCAGCGGAGGCCGCGAAGGGGACGGGGCGGCGCTGCTCACCACCACCGGTGCCGCACTGCCACGCATGGAAACCACCGCCATGGTTCCGGTCACGGCCGGCCAGCAGTACCGGGCCGTGGCGTGGGTACGGCCGACCTCGGCGATGGCGTCGGGGATCAGCGCCTCCGTCAACTGGTACGACTCAAGCGGCACGTACCTGGACACCTCCGGCGTCAACCAGACCGTCGCCACGGGCGCGTGGACGGTGCTGGACCAGACGTATACCGCCCCGGCGGGCGCGGCGAAGGCCGGGCCGGTGCCGACTTGTGCGGGCACCCCGACGTCGGGGCTGTTGGTGTACGTGGATGCGGCCCGGCTGATCCCCGTCGCCTCGTACACGTCGAGCCCGCAGCTGATGACGGTGGTGCGCTCCGTCAACGGCATCACGAAGGACCAGGCCGCTGGCGCGGATGTGCGGCTGGCCGACCCGACCTATGTGGCCCTGTAGGAGGCAGCCATGACGATCTACGCCGGTCAGCGGCTGACCACCCAGGTGCTGCTGGACAACATGAGGCACACCATTCCGGGCGGCTACGCGGCGACCACCAGCAACACCACCGGGGTCACCGGCGAGACGATTTTCCTCACGTCCAGCACCATGACGCTCCGGTCCGGGCGCGCCTACCAGATCACCCTGTCCGGGCTGATCACCGGCACGCAGCCCGACACCGCGCGCCTGTTCGTGAAGCGCACCAACACCACCGGCACCGCCGTGTTCGACACCCAGGGTGCCGCGTTCCCCCGCTCGGGGAACAACGGCCGCGTGACCTACACCAACGTCGCATCGAACTCGACCGGTGCCGACATCTCCACGGTGCTCGTCGCGACGATCCAACGCTGGTCCGGCACTGCGGCCACCGTCGGCGCAGTCGCGTCCGCCACGTCCCCCTTCTACCTGATGGTCGAGGACATCGGCGCCGCCGCCGACTACCCGTCCGCCACCGCAATCAGCTGATGAGGAGCCCGCTATGGCGCTGACAGTGCCCACCATCCCCGTCGGAGTCACCCAGTGCACGGTGACGGTCGGCGCGACGGACATGGGGATCAGCATCCCGCTGGTCCTCACGCAGGACCAGATGTCGACCTGGTCCGACGACGACCTCACCACCAAGATCACGGCATTCAAGACCGCGCTGGAGGCATTCGTCCCCGCCGGCCTGTCCGTCCAAGTCCAGGTCCAGTGGATGCAGCAGGGCTTCGACACCACCGTCAACACCTCCGAGATCGTCAAGTAAGGGGCACCCCATGCCGAAGTTCCGCCGTTTCACCGAAAACCCCGACAACCCGTACCGGCTGGGTCGGCACCAGGTCCACGACGCCCTGCCTGCCCACCTCGCTGCGGTCGTCGACGAGACCGCCCCGATCCGCGACGTCGAACACGAGGAGTTCCTCCCGGTCTTCGATCAGGGGCAGCTCGGCTCGTGCACCGCGAACGCCGCCTACGGCTGCCTGGTGACCGCCCCGTTCGGGCACGAGGGCATCGCCTACACCGAGGACGACGCCGTCGCCCTGTACGAGCTGGAGACCAAGCTCGACGACTCGCAGATCCCGGGCGAGTACCCGCCGGACGACACCGGCTCCTCGGGCCCGTGGTCGATGCAGGCCCTGGAGAAGAAGGGCCTCATCCACTCCTTCCGGCACACCACCGCGCTGGCGACCGCGCTGCGGCTCCTCAACGGCGGCCCGATCTCAGCCGGAGTCCCCTGGTACAACTCGCAGTTCACTCCGGACGCCAACAGCGTGATCCACGTCGACGAGTCGTCGGGGCTGGCCGGCGGCCACCAGGTGTGCATCGTCGCCAACGACGTGAAGAACAAGCGAGTGAAGATCCGCAACTCGTGGGGCACGAACTGGGGTGACAACGGCCACGCGTGGCTCTCCTGGTCCGACCTGGACAAGCTCCTCAAGCAGGGCGGCGACGTCGTCCAGCCGGTGATGGCCGCATGAGCGCGCAGACGCCGAGTGTGGGGCGGATCGTCCACTACGTCTCCTACGGCACCCCGGGCGGCGAGTACACGTCGCAGTGCCGGCCCGCGATCATCACCGAGG
>Ga0164242_10002310_pt1 | contig 22092 bp, 20 predicted proteins | sample OricomgcompostMG_FD_108783 | JGI IMG/M metagenome (GOLD analysis project Ga0164242, IMG submission 108783) | Miracle-Growth compost microbial communities from Emeryville, California, USA - Original compost - Miracle growth compost (MG) ... | reverse complement strand
CGTTGCCTCGCCTCTCGGCCAACCCACCGCGGAGGCTGTGCACCTCAGAGCGGACGACGAGGCTCGAACTCGCGACCTCAACCTTGGCAAGGTTGCGCTCTACCAACTGAGCTACGTCCGCATCGCCGCTTCGGCCTCCGTCTCCGGGCGCCTTGGCGACGTCGAGAACACTAGCCGAGTCCCCAGACCGTGCCAAATCCCGGGTCACCGGCGTGTCATTCGCGCTTCACCGACGCTTGCGGCCGGGTCGGATCGGGCCAACCTGTCTAGGCAGCCGGAGCCGGTTGAGCCGAACCCCTGAGGGGCGCGGCGCTGGCGTCGTACGTTCTTCCAGGACCCGGTCCCCACAACTTGGGTCCCGCAACAGAGTTGGAGCTGCCCTCGGCGCGTGTCCCATGCCGGGGGCAGCTCCCAGCCTCGCTAACGTCTGCCGGGTGACCTCGCAGACGCCCCAGCCAGCGACGCAGATGCCGCCGGCGCTGCTCGCCCATGCCCGCGCAGCGAAGGGGTTCATGCCGCCCGAGGAGGGCGACCTGCTCTTCCGGTACGCCGTCCAGCGGTTCCCGCTCGGGCCCGCGCTCGAGGTCGGGACCTATTGCGGCAAGTCCGCCATCTATCTCGGCGCCGCCGCCCAGCAGGTGGGCGGTGATGCCTTGGCCTTCACGGTCGACCACCACCGCGGCTCGGAGGAGAACCAAGCCGGCTGGGAGCACCACGACACCTCCCTGGTCGACCGGGAGAGCGGCCTGATGGACACGCTGCCGGTCTTCCGCCGCACCATCCACGCCGCCGGGATCGAGGAGCAGGTGGCGGCGGTCGTCGGCCGGTCCCGGGCGGTCAGCAGGTGGTGGAGGACTCCGCTGAGCCTGCTGTTCATCGACGGCGGCCACGGCGAGCAGCCGGCCCGCGAGGACTACGAGGGCTGGACGCCGCACGTCATGCTCGGCGGCCTGCTGCTCATCCACGACGTGTTCCCGGATCCGGCCGACGGCGGACGGCCGCCGTACGAGCTGATCTATCGGCCGGCCCTGGCGAGCGGTCTCTTCGAGGAGGTCGAGGCGCTCGGCTCGATGCGGGTGCTGCGCCGGGTCTGAGAACGGCCCAGGGTGGTTTCGAGGCTCGCTGCGCTCGCACCTCAACCACCGGGCTGGCCCTCAGCCGACGTCGGTGGTCGAGGCGCTCGGCTCGATGCGGGTGCTGCGCCGGGTCTGAGAACGGCCTCGGGTGGTTTCGAGGCTCGCTGCGCTCGCACCTCAACCACCGGTCTGGCACCTCAGCCGACGTCGGTGGTCGAGGTGCGAGGAACGAGCCTCGAAACCACCGGGCAGTCGCACTCGAGCGCGAGCTCGGCGAAGTCGGGGGCGAGGGAGGTGCCCCGCATGATCCCCGAGCCCGCGGTGGCGGCGCCGTACCGCTCCCCCAGGGCGTCGACGGCCAGGATCACCGCGGCGGCGGTGTAGGTGGTCTGCTCGTGCGGCCAGTAGACGTCGGGGTTGTCGTTCGCGTACGTCGGGTCGGCATAGACCCACCCGGTCCAGTACGAGCCGTTCTCGTGACGCAGGTGCTGCATGTCGGCCAGCAGCGCCCGGGCGCGCTCATGCTCGCCGATCGCGTCCAGCGTCATCACCAGTTCGCAGGTCTCCGCCCCGGTCACCCAGGGATTGGTGTCGACGCAGCGGATCCCCAAACCGGGTACGACGAAGTCCGCCCAGCGACTCGCCAACAGCTCGCGGGCCGCCTCGTCGCGGACCGCACCGCCGAGCACCGGGTAGTACCAGTCCATCGAGAACGTCGACTTGTCCGCGAACCGGTCGCGGTGCGTCCGCAGCGCATGCCCGAGCCGGCCGCCGGCCAGCTCCCACTCCGGCTGCGGGTCATCGAGCAGCTCGGCGAGAGCGACGCCGGCGCGCAGCGAGTGATAGATCGACGAGCAGCCGGTGAGCAGGCAGAAGTCGTCCACCGGCGTCCACCGGATTCCGCCCCACTCCTCCTGCTGGCTGACCACCCAGTCCAGGCCAGAGCGGACACTGGGCCACAGCGCCTCGACGAAGGCACTGTCGCGACGGATCAGCCAGTGGTGCCACAGCCCAACCGCGAAGTAGGCCGACATGTTGACCTCGCCGCGGCCGTCCTCGATCTCGCCGCCGACGATCTTCATCGGCCACGAGCCGTCGGCGCGCTGCAGCGTCGGCACCCACAGGAGGGCCGCCTCGGCAGCCTCCACTTGGCCGCCGACGAGCAGCGCCATCGCGCCCTCGACATGGTTCCAGATGTCGACGTGCTCCCCCGGCGCCCACGGGATCGCCCCGGAGGGCTCCTGCATCGCGACGATGGAGGCGGCGGTCGCGCGGACCTGGCCGGCGTCGAGGACGCCCTCGACGTACGGGATGGTCATTGCGGCCCGGCGCTCTGCGCCGCTGTCGGCTTGTGGAAGTAGAGCACCAGCGACTTGCCGATCGCGGGATCGAGCACCTTCCCGGCCCATCGCAGCATCCGGGGCTGCTTCATGATCTCCCACACCAGCAGCCGGTGGTAGGCCTTCGCGAGCGGGTGCTCGTCGTTGGTCACGCCGACGGCGCACTTGATCCACCAGTACGGCGAGTGCAGCCCGTGGGCGTAGCCCTTGCCGTCGAAGATCATCGCGTCCCCCGGCGTACCGTCGTTGGGGCGGCCGGCCTTGGTGACCTTGTCGATCAGCTCCTCGGCGGTGTAGATCCGGATGTGGCCGCCGGTCGCGTCGTGGTACTCCCGGGAGAGCCGCCAGTTGATCACCTCGGGCAGCCAGCGCGGCACCGAGATCGCCAGCGTGCCACCGGGGCGCAGGACTCGCACCAGCTCCTTGATCGCGTCGACGTCGGCCCAGATGTGCTCGAGCACCTCGGCGGCGACGATCCGGTCGAACTCACCGTCGGCGAAGGGCAGCGCCAGCGCGTCGCCCTGCTTGACGTCGGCCTCGGCGCCCTCGGGCACCTCGCCGGCCTCCTTCATCGCAGCGAAGAGGTTGCGGACGCCCTCCAGCTCCTCGGCGTCCATGTCGAACGCGATCACATCGGCACCGCGGCGATACATCTCGAAGCTGTGCCGGCCGGCGCCCGCGCCCATGTCGAGGACGCGGTCGCCCGGCTTCAGGCCGAGGCGGTCGAAGTCAACGGTCAGCATCAGTTCTCCTCGATGGTTGAGGTGGTGGAGCGCCAGGGCCTGTCCTGAGGCGCGAGCTTGCGAGCCTCGAAGGGACCGGCCTCGAAACCCGGTAGTCCTCGATCACGTCGGCGAGTACGGCGGCGGTCGTCGCCGCCACCGCGCTCCAGCTGAAGAGCTCCTTGACCCGCTGACGTCCGGCAGCGCCCATCTCGGCGCGTCGCTCCGGGTCGTCGAGCAGGGCCGCGACCGCCTCCTTCAGCGCGTCGACATTCCCGGGCTCGACCACGTCGGCGCACAGACCGTCGGGGCCGACGACCTCCGGGATGGCGCCGGCACGCGAGACGACGAGCGGTGTCTCGCAGGCCATCAGCTCGGCGGTCGGCAGGGAGAAGCCCTCGTAGAGCGAGGGCACGCAGGCGACTTCGGCCGAGCCCATCAGCTCGACGAGCTCATCGTCGGTCAGGCCGTTGGCGAAGGTGACATGGTCACCGATGCCGAGCCTGTCGATCAGCTTCTCGGTGATCCCGCCCTCCTTGGGCTTGGTCACCAGGACCAGCTCGAGCTCACGCTCGGTGAGCAGCTTGGCGAAGGCCTCGAGCAGGATGTGGATGCCCTTGAGCGGCGCGTCGGCGCTGGCCATCGCCAGGATGCGGCCCCGTACGCGCGGCGCATCCGGCGGGCGGAACCGCTCGTCGACGCCGAGCAGGATGGTGGTGATCCGCGCCGGGTCGACGCCGAACTCGCGGACCACATCGCGCGCCGAGGACTCCGAGGGCACGATGACGTGCCGGATCCTCGGGGCGGTGCGCTTCTGCTGGCGCAGGAAGGAGTACCAGCGCCAGACGCCGATCTTCTTCTTGATCCAGGGTGCGACCTCGAGCTCGATCGCCCGGTCCATCGTGATCGGATGGTGGATCGCCGCGGCCAGCGGCAGGCCGTCGTCCTCGATCTGGAGCAGCGGCAGGGCGAGGGTCTGGTTGTCGAAGACGATGTCGAAGTCGTCGCGCCGGCTCCTGAGGAGCCGGACGACCCGCTTGCTGAAGGTGAACGGCTCGGGGAACGCGCCGCTGCGCATCAGCAGCCATTCCTGAAGGTCGATCAGGTCGCGGAACTCGCGCGGGTGCGGGTTGCGGAACTCCTCGCCGGGGCGGTAGAGGTCCAGGCTCGGCACCTTGGTGAGGGCGACGCCCTCGTCGAGCTCGGGATAGGGCTGTCCGGAGAACACCTCGACGGTGTGCCCCAGGGCCACGAGCTCACGGCTGAGTCGTCGGATGTAGATCCCCTGCCCACCCACGTGGGGCTTGCTGCGGTAGGACAGCAGAGCTACCCGCATTCGTCACGTCCCTTCGAACCGATCTCCAGCCGACGGCGCCCAAGTGACCCACCGGTAACCACGGCTAAGACTAGATCACGTTCTTAGGTTCCCGCCCTGCGGTCGCCAGGAGCCGTCGGGTCGGCGCCCGCCGCTCAGCCCTCGCTCGAGTGGCCCGGGAAGACGTGCGCGCTCGGGTCGATCACCGGCGCGAGGTTGTTGATCGCCGTCGCCGCCTCACCGAAGCCCACCGCGATCAGCCGCACCTTGCCGGGATAGTCGGTGATGTCGCCCGCGGCGTACACCCGATCGTGGCTGGTGCGCATCGTCTGGTCGACGACGATGTGTCGCTTGCTGGTCTCGATCCCCCACGTCTGCAGCGGACCCAGGTCGGCGACGAAGCCGAGTGCGGCGACCACCGCCTGCGTCCGGATCACCTGCGCCTCGCCGTCGACCTTGATCTCGGCCTCCTCGACGGTGGTGGCACCGCGCAGCTCGACGACCTCGGCGTTGGTCAGGATCCGCACGCTGCTCGCCTGCACCTGGGCGACGGTGCGCTGGTGTGCCCGGAACGCGTCCCGCCGATGCACCAGCGTCACGCTGGCGGCGACCGGCTCCAGGTGCACCGCCCAGTCGAAGGCGGAGTCGCCGCCGCCGACGATCAGCACGTCCTTGCCGGCGTACGGCGCGAACGACGGCACGAAGAACTCCACCCCGCGACCGACCCAGCCCTCGCCGGCCGGGAGCGGCCTCGGGTGGAAGGTGCCGATGCCGGCCGCGATCAGCATCGCCTTGGCCTCGACCTCGGTGCCGTCCTCGAGGGTGAGGGTGAGGCCGTCGTCGCGGGTGGCCAGGGCGACCGCGGCGCGGTCCAGGAGGTAGGTCGGCTCGGCGGCGTTGGCCTGCTCGACCAGCCCCTCGACCAGGTCGCGGCCCTTGACGCTCGGGAAGCCGGCGACGTCCAGGATCTGCTTCTCGGGGTACATCGCCGTGATCTGGCCACCGAGCTCGGGGAGCGAGTCGACCACCGCGACCCGCATCCCGCGGAAGCCCGCGTAGTAGGTGGCGAACAGGCCGGTGGGGCCCGCTCCGACGATGACGAGATCGGTCTCCACGCGGTGGCTCACCCCGCTGATCCTGCTCCCGTCCCCACGCCGGGCTCAATAGGCTCGCCCATGTGTCGTTGATTCGTGCCGTGCGCCGCACCCCCTCCGCCGCCATCCTCGCCGCCCAGCTGGCGGCGATCCTGCTCTTCCCGTTCCTCGGCAGCTCGACGGCCGGCCGCGCGGTGCTCGGCGTACTGCAGGTGCTGGTGGTGCTCTCGGCGGTGCGGGCGGTGCGGCTCTCGCCGGCGCAGACCTGGTTCGCGGTCGGCCTCGGCGTACCGACCATGGTGATGGCGCTGTGGGAGTCGGTCACGCCCGGGACCGAGTGGGTGGTGCTCGCCTCCGCGGTGCTGCACATCCCGTTCTACGGGTTCGTCTCCTACGCGATGATCCGCTACCTGTTCGCGGACGAGGAGGTCACCACCGACGAGCTCTTCGCCACCGGCGCGGCCTTCACGGTGGTGGCCTGGGGCTTCGCCTACCTCTACGCCGCGGTGCAGACGCTGTGGCCCGGCTCGTTCGGCACCCACGACGTGTCGTGGTTCGACCTTCTGTTCCTCTCCTTCACCACGCTCACCAACACCGGACTGGCCGACTTCGCGCCGGTACTGCCGCATGCCCGGTCCGCGGTGATGCTGGAGCAGATCGCCGGTGTGTTCTACCTCGGTCTCGTCGTGGCCAGGATCGTCGGATTGGCCAGCCGCCGGCGCTAGGGTTTCGAGGCTCGCTGCGCTCGCACCTCAACCACCGACTCGAGGCTCGCTGCGCTCGCACCTCAACCACCGACTCGAGGCTCGCTGCGCTCGCGCCTCAACCACCGAAGGGCGTGGTGCGGGCGACCTGGAGCGAGCGCGACAGCGAGAACGGCGCGGCCTGGCGGACCAGCCAGGGCCGGCCGAACCAGAGATAGGCGTCGACGTGCTTCTCCGCCTGGGCCGACTGCGCGGCGGTCAGGTGCAGGCGCGGGTCGGCGACGTCGGTGGTGGGCGGGATGCCGAGGGTGTCGCACTGGGTCTCGACCGCGGAGCTGCAGGGCTCGGCGTTGTCGAAGTCGCCGCCCGGGTGCTTGGCGTAGTACTGCGCCCAGGTGAACGGCCTGCCGTTGTCGGCGGTGTCGATCACGAAGTGCTTGTCCGGATGCCCGGCGCGCGCGAGCGCGTCGGCCAGCTCGGTGCCGTAGGCGATGTTGTCGGCGACGCTGGAGTAGTGGGTGGCGCCGAGCGCGAACCCGCGGACGTCGTCGATCCCGGCGGCCTCGAGCAGCGGCACCTCCTTGGCGACCGAGAGCCAGTCGCTGTCCGAGGCGTCCAGGTAGACGCTGGTGCGCGGCAGCTCGCCGAAGCGGTGCGCGGCGTACCGCACCAGCGCCAGCCGGGCGGCCGGGTCGGCGGTGCGCTTGTCGTGCGGATCGTTCGGTACGGCGTCGAGCCCCAGGTCCGGCTCGAGGATCATCGCGACCCGCGCATCGCCGATCGCGTCGGCGGCCTGGTCGATCCAGGCGCGGTAGTCGGCCTGCTCCCGTCCGCTGAGCGGCGTGCCGCGGCCGGCCTCCTCGCGCGGCCACTGCCGGAAGATCGCCAGCTGCACGAGCGTGTCGGGATCGCCCTGCTGCTGGTCGGCGATGAGCTGCCGGATGTCGCCACCGATCTGACCCGTGCCGATGTTCGCGGCGAACCAGATCGCCCGGGGCTGCAGCGCGATCTTGCCGAGCAGGGTCTTGTTCTCCCCCGAGGCGTGCTCGTAGGCGGGATAGATGCCGTTCCACGGTCCCCGGTAGACGCCCCACCGGCCGCCGGCCAGCGGATCGTCGCGCTCGACCTCCGTGGCCCCACTGTGCTTCGTGGTGGTGACATAGCCGGCCAGGGCGCCGGTGACCTGCACACTCAGCCGCTTGCCGGCCAGGCCGTCGGGGATGGTCAGCTCGGCGCGGTGTGCGCCGTGGACCGGCTTGCCGTCGGCCAGCCACTCGTAGCTCAGCGCCACCCGCTTGGGCCGCCAGTGCTTCGGCAGGTCCGCATGGACGACCTGGCCGGCCATCACGGTGCCGTCGATGCGTGGCTTCGAGGTCTTCTCGAGATGCTTCGGCGGCGGTGGCGCGACGCTGGGCCGGTCCGGCTGTGCCGGGTCCGGTGTGCTCGTCGGGAGCGCGCCGCCAGCTCTCGGCGTACTCCCGCGGTGCAGGGCCAACGCTCCCACGGCCGCCGTCGCGACCAGGATGAGGGCGACCACGGCACCGATGATCGCGACCACGCGGCGGGAGAAGCGCGGCAGACGAGGCTCGAGGTGGGACGGAGGCATCGGGGCGAGGTTACGTGAGCTCCCCCGGGTTGTCCGCCCAGGCGCCGGGCTTGTCGAGGCTCATCAGCGGAGCCCGAACCAGGTCGACAGCCGGCCGAGCCACTTCCAGGCCCACGCCGCGATGACGGCGACGGCCCCGCCGACCAGGGTGCCGGTGGCGTTGAGCAGCACGTCGTCGATGTCGGCGGCCCGACCGATCCGGTACTGGAAGCACTCGATGGTCGCCGACAGCAGCGCACCCCCGATCGTCGCCCTTCGGACGCTGTCGCCGAGCGTGGCGACGAGCAGGATCCCGAGCGGCACGAAGAGTGCGACGTTGCCGACGACGTTGACCAGGCCGATCCGTGGGCCGACGTCGTGCAACTCCAGCCAGACGCTGCGACCGGGTCGCAGGTTGACGGTGTGCAGGCCGGTCGCGGTCTGTCCGAGCGTTGCCCCCAGGATCAGCGCCACGCACGCCAGCAGCAGGAACCAGCCCGCCAGCCGGACCAGATGCACAGTCGCCACGTCTCTAACGTAAGTCGCCGCCGGGGTGCCGCGACGCCGCCACGCCTGGGGTGCGATCGGCAGGTGGCTTCGAGCAACAGGTGGTTCCGAGGTGACCCCCACCCGGCCGGGTAGCCCAACCGGGCACGGGTACCTGGCCCCATGCGCATCCCACCCGTCACCGACGGCTTCCGCCGACTGGCTCAGCTCCGCCGCGCCCGCGCGTTCCACCCCGTCGGGCGGGTCGGCCGCGGACGGCTCGTGCTGCACCGGACCGGCTCGGCGCTCGCCCGGGCCCTGGGGCTGGGCGAGCACCCGGTCACGGTGCGGCTCTCCCGCGGCATCGGGCTCCCCTCCGCGCGGCCGGACCTGTTGGGCATCGCCGTCCGCGTCGAGATCCACGATCCGGTCGACCTGCTCTTCACCACCACGTCCCGCGCTGCCTGGGCACACTGGCTGGTGCTGCCGGCTCGGAGCTGGACCTCACGCCCCTACAGCACCGTCCTGCCCTACGACACCGGCGACGACCGCCTCCTCATCACCCTCACCGCGGCCACGGACTGGATCCGCGACGCCTCACCAGCAGCACTGGCCGAGGTCAGCGAGCGTCAGCCGCTCGCCTTCGACGTACAGGAGACCCATCACGGGACCGTCGGCCGCCTCGTGGTCGACCAGGTCGGTGAGGACGCCTCGATCGCGTTCGACCCGATGCTGCATGCGCGGCCGACCCTGCGCCCAGCACGACCGCTCACCGCCCTGCGCGAGGCCGCCTACCGTGGCTCGCGATCGGGCCGGCGAGCCACCTGACCCGACGGCAACCGACCCGCTGCGGAGAAGCACTCGTCACCCGCGCAGACCTGGGTACCGAGAGGCTATGGAGACCACGACCCTTACCCCCGTGCTCACCAAGCCAGGCCCCTACGCCACCGTGCTCGTCGACGTCAGCGAGGACAGTGAGACCGGCCGTCAGCAACACCTGGCCCGCGTTCGAGCCGCATGCGACGACCTCGCCGCCCAAGGCGCCCCGACCGACGTGATCGAGCGGGTCGCCACCGTGCTCGACGAGCAGACATCAGCGCCGGCACCCGTCGCCCGCCTGATCGTCAGCACGCCCGAGGAGATCGTGTACGACGAGCTGGCCATGCTGCGCCAGGACAGCGCGATCACCTCCTGGGACCCGTTGCCCGACCTGACCGCCTGGGCCGCCCACCGCGACGCTCAGGTGCGCTTCGTCCTCGCCGTAGTCGACCACGCCGGCGGCGACGTCGCCCTCTGGGACTCCGATGTCCCCGAGCCGCGGCAGGAGACGACCGCCGGCGGCGAGATCCAGTACATCCACCAGGTCCCGGTCGGCGGCTGGGCATCGATCGAGGTGCAGCGCACGTCCGAGAACGTATGGCGCCACAACGCGGAGGACGTCGTGGCGGAAGTACGCCGGATGGCCGCCGAGCACACGCCCGACGCCGTACTGCTCGCAGGAGATCCGACGTCCTGCGGCATCGCCCGCCGCGAGCTTGCCGACCTGCACATCCCGGTCACCTCGCTGCCCACCGGGCAGCGGCACAGCGACGGCGGCGACCAGGCCCGCGACCAGGCCATCCGCGAGGCACTGCACCAGATCGTGATCGCACGCCGGATGCGCCTGGTCGAGCGCACCCGCGAGGCCATGGGCAAGGGCTCCGGCATCGCGACCGGCGTCCGCGACGTCGCCGACGCCCTGGTCCAGGGCCAGGTGCAGACGCTGCTCTTCGACCCGGCCCGGGCGGGCGAGCTCGAGCTCGATCCTCGCGACCACCCCGGCCTGACCTTCGGTGCCGCGAGCGTCGATGGCCCGGTCCGCGCCGACGAGGCGCTGATCGCGGCCGCGGTGCTGACCGAGGCCGAGATCGTTGCCCTGCCCAGCGCGGCGCTCGGCGGCGCGCCGGTGGCAGGCCTGCTGCGTTGGGCATGACGGCTCCGCCGACGTGACGAGCTAGCGCACCTTGACCAGCAGGACGCGGTCATCGCGGCGATGTGCCGGAGCGCGGCCGTCACGGTTGCTCGTGGTCACCAGCAGCCGGTGTGGTCGCAGCGCCAGGACGCTGCGCAGCCGGCCGTAGCGACGGACCAGGAACGCGCGCGGCTTCCCGGCGTGGACCCCGTGGATCGGGATGCGCCACAGCCGCTCGCCGTGCAGGGCCGCCATCCAGATCGCCCCGTGGGCATAGGCGATCCCGCTGGGCGAGTCGACGCTGGTCCCCCACTGCCTGACCGGCCCGGTGTACTTCGGGTTGGCGGTCTTGCCCTGGGTGGCCGGCCAGCCGTAGTCGTGTCCGGCCCTGATCAGGTTGAGCTCGTCGACGGCGTGGTCGCCGAGCTCGGAGGCCCACAGCCGCCCGCTCGGGTCGAAGGCGAGCCCCTCGACGTTGCGGTGACCGTAGGTGTAGACGACCGAGCCGAACGGGTTCCCCGGAGCCGGCTTGCCGGCCGGCGTCATCCGCAGGATCTTGCCGCCGAGCGAGGACTTCTTCTGCGCGAGGGACTTCACCATCGTCTCGCCGGTCCCTGCGTACAGCATGCCGTCCGGTCCGAACGCGAGCCGGCCGCCGTTGTGGTGCACCCCGTGCGGGATCCCGGCGAGGATCACATGCGGCTGGCTCAGCCGCCCGCGCCGGTAGGTCATCCAGCCGATCCGGTTGTCCTTCCGGGTGGAGAAGTAGACATAGACCCGGTGATCGGTCGCGAAGCGCGGCGAGACCGCCAGCCCGAGGAGGCCGCCCTCGCCGTCGATGCTCACGTTGCTGACCGAGGCCGCGACCGAGCCGACCGCCGTACGCCGGTCCCTCTTCACGTTGAGGCGGTAGATCCTGCCGGTGTCCCGGGAGCCGACCAGCACCCTGCCGTTCGGCAGCTCGGCGATGCCCCACGGCACCCTGAGGTTCTTCGCGACGATACGCAGCACCCTCACCCTCGGCCGGGTCTTCGGCTTGGCCCCCGGCTTGGCCTTGCGCAGGTGCGGCGCGGCGGAGGCCGTGCTCGCGGCGGTGGCCGAGGTCGGCACGGAGTACGACGCGGCAGTCCTCGAGATCTCGGCCGGTCCGCTCGAACCGCAGGCGCCCAGGGTGAGCGTCGCCGCCGTCAGCGTGGCGAGGAACCCGAGAACCGCGGAAGGTCGGAGCGTGCGGCTCATGGGGACGAGCCTACGTCGCGGCGCGACCGTGAGATAGGCCAGAAAAACGGTGCGACGGCACTTCTGCTTCCGGCGAGCGAAAGAGTGGACTCGCGAGTAACTCGATCGAAGGGTAGGAAGTAAAAGGCATCGCGGGCAGGGCCACTGCTCGCAGGGCCGCTATGCCCCGACGAGAGGACACCATGAGCCAGACCCCGCTGAATGAACGTCGTGCCGCGCGTGAGGGCACGCGCGTGGACGCGGAGAACTCCCGATCCTGGCAGCTGGTCTCGGCCGCGCTGACCCACGAGACGTTCGACGCCGCCCAGCTGGGCCATGCCGACCAGATCATCCTCGACATGGAGGACGCGATCGACGGCTCGCTGAAGCAGCAGGCGCGGGAGAACGTCGTCGCCTGGCTGACCTCAGGTGGCTCCGCCTGGGTGCGGATCAACGACTGGACCACCGCCGAGTGGGGCGCCGACATCGCGGCCCTGGTCGGCACCCCTGGCCTGCTCGGCGTCATGCTCGCCAAGGTCGAGGCCGCCGAGCAGGTCACCGACACCTTCCAGCGCCTCGGCGGGAACACCCCCGTCGTACCGCTGCTCGAGTCGGCCCTGGGCATCGAGGACGCCGTCACGATCGCCCGCGCCCGCGGCGCGTACCGGCTGGCCTTCGGCAGCGGCGACTACCGCCGCGACACCGGCGCCGCCAACGAGCCGATGGCGATGGCCTACCCGCGCACGCGGCTCGTCCTCGCGTCGCGCATCGGCGGCCTCCCCGGGCCGATCGACGGCCCCACCGTCGGCAACAGTCACGCGGTGCTGCGCGAGCAGGCCGCCGACGCGGTCAACCTCGGCATGACCGGCAAGCTCTGCCTCGACCTCGAGCAGCCCGCCGTCATCAACGAGTCGATGAGCCCCTCGCCCTCCGACGTCGCCTGGGCGATCGACTTCCTGGAGAAGTTCGAGGAGGGTGGCCGCGTGATCCGGGACGGCTCCGACAAGCCGCGCCTGGCCCGTGCCGAGGTCATCCAGCGCCGCGCCGGCGTCTTCCACATCCAGCCGTCCGGCTTCTGACCGGCGCGGCCGGCTCAGATCCGCTCGAACGTCCCGGTCTCGTTGGTCCACACGTCCTCGCCGTCCTGGCGGACGACGTAGAGGACCGCGAGGTCGCCGGCGGCCTGGTTCGCGGCGTCCAAGGCGCGCTCCTCGGTGTCGTACTCCCCCATGGTCTCGTCCTGGCCTTCAGTCACGACCTGCACCAATTGCCACATGCGAGGTCGGTACCCACTCAGGCGTCATCCGAGCGGAGCAGCACCAGTACGCCGCCGGTGGCGTCGCGGACCTCGGTGACCAGCAGCGCGTCCAGCTCGCGGCCCAGCGTGTCGGCCTGGTCGCGGTCGCCGAGCTGGAGGAGGACGGCGCCACCGGGCAGCAGGTGACGCGTCGTCGCCCGGAGGCACGCCCGCGCGCCGTCGAGCCCGTCGGGGCCGCCGTCGATGCTCGCCGGCGGGTCCTCGGGGAAGCGACGGACGTCACCGCTCGGCACCCACGGCGGATCGGCGACGACCAGGGCGAACCGCTCGTCCGCGCGCAGCGCCGTGTCCAGGTCGCTCTCCCGCACGTCGACCAGGTCAGCAAGTCCGGCCGCCTCGGCATTGCGCCGGGCGAAGCGGCAGGCGTCGGCCGAGCTGTCCACACAGACCAGCGGCCGGGGCTCGAGGCTGATGGCCAGCAGACCGATCTGCCCGACCCCGGCGCAGAGCTCCAGGACCGGGCCGGCCGGTCCGCTTCCCAGGATCTCGGCCGCCCACCGGGCCTGCTGCGTCGTCCACGACCGAGGCCGCAGCACCGTGGCGGAGAAGGAGATCTCCAGCGACCCGAACGTCATCGTCTGCGGCACGTCGCCTCGTTATCCCGATCGGCCGCAGGCATGCGAGGACGGCCGCCTCTGCGTGACTGCGCGGCCTCAGCCGGCCTCGAGCACGCGGGCCAGGAACCGTCGGGTGCGCTCCTCGCGCGGGTCGGTCAGGACCTCGGGGCCACCGCGCTCCGCGATCACGCCCTGGTCCAGGAAGAGCACCTGGTCGGCGACGTCGCGGGCGAAGCGCACCTCGTGGGTGACGATGAGGAGCGTCCAGCCCTCGGCGGCCAGGTCGCGGATCACCCCGAGCACCTCGCCGACCAGCTCCGGGTCCAGGGCCGACGTCGGCTCGTCGAGCAGCAGCACCTGCGGCTTGAGGGCAAGGGCGCGCGCGATGCCGACCCGTTGCTGCTGGCCGCCGGACAGCTGGGCCGGGTAGGCGTCCTCGCGGCCACCGAGCCCGACCTGCTCGAGCAGCACCCGGGCATCGGCGACCGCCTGGTCACGCGGGCGGCCCTGCACCTGGATCGGCCCCTCGATCAGGTTGCCGAGCACTGTCATGTGGGGGAAGAGGTGGTGCGACTGGAAGACCATGCCGCTACAGGCCCGCAGCGCCTTGATCTCGCGGCGCCGCGACCCCTTGTCCCTCGGCAGCGCGGAGAAGTCGACTCTCGCCTCACCGATCCGGACCCGGCCACGGTCGGGCGTCTCCAGCACGTTGAGCGCGCGCAGCACGGTCGTCTTGCCGGAGCCGGACGGGCCGAGCAGGACCGTCGCCGTACCTGCCTCGACGGTGAGATCGACGCCGCGCAGCACCGGCTGGCCACCGAAGGACTTCTCCAGCCCGGTGACCTCGACCAGGCTGGCGGCGGGCGCTGCGGCAGAGCCCTGTGTCATGTCGCGAACCTCCCCACGCGCTTCTCCAGCGCATGCTGTCCCAGCGAGACCAGGTAGCAGATCACCCAGTAGTACAGCGCCGCCACGCAGTACAGGGCCATCGTCCTGGTGCTGACCGCCGCCGCCACCTGCGCCTCGCGGAACAGCTCGGTGACGAGCACGATCGAGGCCAGCGAGGTGTCCTTGACCAGCGAGAGCAACGTGTTCGACAGCGGGGGCACCGCGATCCTGGCCGCCTGCGGCAGCACGATCCGTCGCATGCTCTGCCAGTAGTCCATCCCGATCGTGGTCGCCGCCTCGAACTGCCCGCGCGGCACGCCGAGGATCGAGGCGCGGATGACCTCGGCGGCGTAGCCACCGACATTGAGGCTCAGCGCCAGGCAGGCGGCGAGGAAGCTCGGCAGCTTGACCCCGATCTCGGGCAGGCCGTAGAAGACGATGAAGAGCTGCACCAGCAGCGGCGTGCCCCGGATGATCGAGATGTAGACCCGGGCGGGCACCCGCAGCACGCCGTACGACGACATCCGGGCGAGCGCGACCGCGAGCGCGATGACCAGCCCGCAGAGGAAGCTGACGATGGTCAGCGGGATGGTGCCCTTCAGAGCACCGCGCAGCATCGGCCAGGCGGTGTCCTTGACCACCTGCCAGGTGCTCCGGCCGGTGTCGGAGGCCTTCACCTCGACCTTGCCTGCGTTGGGCACCGTCACGTCGGACTTGAAGTACTTCTGCGAGATTCTCGCCAGCGTGCCGTCGTCGGCCAGCGTGGCCAGCGCCTGGTTCGCCTGGTCCCTCAGCGCGGCGTCGGACTTGCGGAAGACGAACGCCTGCTTGCTGACCGCGTTCCCGGCGTTCCCGGCGATCTTGATCTTCGTCGAGCCCGACGTGGCGAGGTAGTCGAGCACCGCGATGTTGTCGTTCACGGTGGCGTCGACGCGGCCCTGGGCGAGCAGTGCGGCCGCCTGGTCGAGCCCGTCGACGTACTGGATCTTGGCGCCCGCGTCCTTGGCCACCTGCGTCCAGTTGCTGGTCTCGGACTGGGCGGCGCTGCGGCCCTCGAGGTCGGCCAGCGTGGTGATGTCGTGATTGCCGGCGGCGGTGACGATCACGCCGTGGGAGTAGGTGTACGGCGTGGTGAACAGGTAGTGCGCCGAGCGGTCCGGGTTGATCGTGATCTGGTCGGCGAGCAGGTCGACCCGGCCGGCGTCGAGCGCGGGGAACAGCGAGTCGAAGGTGCCTTTGGTGAACCGCAGGTCCCAGCCGGCCCGCTGCGCCACCGCCCGGATCACCTCGATGTCGAAGCCGGTCAGGTCGCCGGTCTTGGGATCGGCGTAGGAGAACGGCGGATAGGTGCCCTCGGTCCCCACCCGCACGACCGGACGCGGCGCCGCCGAGGCGGCCGAGGCGCCCTGGGTCGGCGCCGAGAGGAGCGCCAACGCGACGAGCAGCAGCAGGAACACGGCCCGGGCCGACGCTCGCGGCGAGGCTGCGCCCCGCAAGCCACGTCCCAGGGCACGGCCGGCTTCAGGTAGCACGACCGCGCGGTACCCGTTTCCCCACCGGCGAACCGTGGGCGTGCAGTACGGCGCCGCGTCGACTGGCCGACGACGCCGTGCCGACCCGTGCGCCGAGGACCGCCAGACCGGCCCTGGTCAGCGACACGTGGCAGAGCCGGACGTCCCCACGAGCCTTCCCGCGCTCGATCACCAGCTGGACCTCGGCGGCGTCGGCAGCGAGCGAGACCACGACGAGCGCCGAGGAGTCCGGTGCGAGACAGTCCCGCAGCTGACGAAGGAAGTCCTCGCTCAGCCCGGTGCCGCGGAGCTCGGCGGCCAGCGCACGCAGGTCGCCGGTGGCGTCGCTGTCCGCACGCACGAGGCGCCGCAGCAGCATGCCGAGGGGCGAGGCCCCGCCCCGATCCGACATGGTGCGCAGCCGCGGGTGTGCGATCAGCGGGCGGTGTGCTCCTCTCACCCAGGTCACCGACGCGGCATCGACCACGACGACGGCCCCTCTTCGGCTCAGCCGATGGAGCCGCACCGTGCCGGCCGCCGCACCTCTCGGCGAGTTGTAGATCCAGGCCGACAGCGCCGGCCCCTCTGTCCAGGCAGTATCCGATCCCATCCCTGCCTCCTGGCCCTCCCCGGCAGCGCTGGCCCGGAAGCGAGGCCAGCCCCATCACGGTACCCGGATGGAGGCCGGCGATACCCTGCTCGGCTCAGGCTGAGTTTCAGCGGGGCTCCCCGGTCGTGGGAGGCGTCGCAGGCCGGCTGGCGGGCCGGGTCGTGGGCCGCTCGGCGAGCAGCGGCAGCCGCGGATCCCAGCGGGTTCCGTCGCGCTGGTCGCGCCTGCGGCGGGCGATGCCGGACAGGGCCTCGAGGACGACCCGGTTGGCGAGGAACGAGGTGATGTCGGCATGGTCGTACGGCGGGGAGACCTCGACCACGTCGATGCCCACGACCGGCAGCTCGTAGGCGACGCGGCGCACCGAGTCCAGTAGCTGACGAGCAGTGAGGCCGCCGGGCTCCGGCGTACCCGTGCCGGGGGCGTGCCCGGGGTCGCAGACGTCGATGTCGACGGAGAGGAAGACGCCGTCGCAGTCGTCGGTGGCGATCGTGAAGGCCTCGCTGAGGCAGGTCTCCAGGCCGCGGTGGACGATCTCGGTCATCTCGTAGGACCGCATCCCCTGCTCGGCCATCCAGTCCAACGTCTCGGGGCCGGGCCAGTAGCCGCGCAGGCCCAACTGGAGGAAGCGGTCGCCGCGGAGCGCGCCGGACTCGATCAGGCGCCGCATCGGCTGGCCGTGCCCGATCAGCGAGCCGAACTCGATGTCGCCGGTGTCGGCGTGGGCGTCGAAGTGGATCATCGAGATCCTGCCCTGGCCGTAGTGCTGCGCGACGCCGGCGGCGTCGGGCCAGGCGATGGTGTGGTCGCCGCCGAGGGTCAGCGGGATCGCACCGGCGCTCGTGACCGCATGCACGGCCTGCTGCAGGTCGCGCACCGAGCGGGCGGCGTCGCCGGAGAACATCTCGACGTCGCCGGCGTCGAGGACCCGCAGATCCTGCAGGGCGTCGACGCGCATCGCCAGCGAGGGCCGGGAGCCGTCGTGGGCCAGGTAGCAGGTCTGCCTGATGAACTGCGGGCCGAACCGGGTCCCCGCCCGGTGCGAGGTGCCGCCGTCGAACGGGGCGCCGAGGATGACCACGTCGGCGCCTTCGTAGGTCGACGGGTCGCTCCAGTCGCACCGTTCGACGCCGAGGAAGGTGATGTCCGGGCCGAACTGTGGGCCGTAGCGGACCATGATGACCTCCTGTTGGTGGGCGGGCGCCGGCCGTGGCGGGGACGACGCGGCCACGCCGCCGTACCGCCACGATGACAGCGTCGAGGATCGCGATGGCGATGGCAACGCCCAGCGGGCTCCGCGCGGGCGCACGTCGAGCGCGGACCATGCCGAGCACTCTTCGGCGCGGGGTTCCAGGGAGGTCGGCCCCGGGGAGGCAGTGGGCGCAGAGGGGCTCGAATATTCTCCTCCGCCCGGTATCCCCTATTCGGCGTATGAGCTCCGCGACCGCACCAAGAATCAGTCGCCACCTGTCTTTACTGGCCCGAGCGAGCCCTTCCCAGGTTCCTTCGTGACCCTGCTGGGCCTAGGTCTTCGAGAGTTCTGAGGTAACCATGGTTCGATTACGCCTCATCGTCTTGGCGTTGTTCTTGGCGTTGGCTGCGTCGATGCCCGCGTCGGCGTTCAGGTCGTCAGCGAGCGCGGCGTCGCCGCAGGCACGGGCAGCTGCAACTGCCGGAACGGTCGTTGTCGTCGTCAAGGCACCGCGTGGTGTCCCTGTGACCGTTCAGCTCAAGAAGGGCCGCACGTCTCGAGCGGTGGCGAAGTCGCCGACCCAAGCCTCCAAGCGAGCCAAGCTGCGCCTGGCTCCGGGCCGCTACCATGTGATGGCGCCCGTGGTGACGTTCGCCGGGAAGACCTACCGGGCCCACAAGGTCCGTAAGGTCATCCGGGTCGCGAAGAAGTCCCGCACCCAACTGCGGGTCGTGTACCGCAGGGTGCGCATGGCCGACCAGTTGTTCGCAGAGAAGGTCTCCGCTGGTGCGGTTACGTTGCGGTGGAAGAAGCCGAAGGGTATGCGGGTCGTTCTGCGCCGCGCTGCCGGCTCCGCTGCCCCAGCCAAGCCGCGCTCCGGCTCACCGGTAAGGGCAGCCAAGCGTCGCGCCGTGGCCTCCGGTCTGGCCGCCGGCGGCACGTACAGTTTCGCGCTGTTCTCGAAGGTCCACCGCAAGGTGGTCGGCCGGTCGGCGCTGACGATCACCATTCCTCGCGCCGACGGTCGCGGAGTGTCGTGGTCCACGTCGCCGTCGACCACGATCATCTCGCCCTCGTCGCCGGTCGCCGCGGTGCCGACGGGCAACGGTGTTCGAGTCACCCTCCCGGCAGGGCGGCCTGTGCCACAGCTCGGCGCTGGGTTCGTCTTGCCGATCTCGGCTGCGCTGCCGGGCGGCTACCTCGGCGTCGTCTCCGCCATCTCCGCAGACGGCCGCACTATCACGCTGCGACCCGGCGGGTTCGCGGACGCGTTCGACTACTACAACATCAACGCCGATCTGTCCAAGGTGGCCTCCACGGCGCTGACGCCGGTGACGAACAAGGCGAGGGCCCAGCAGATGGTTAACGCTGCCGCTGCCCGCACGGCTGCCGGCACGGAGTCTCCGGTGAGGGCCGCGCGCGCCGGAATCCTCGGTTCGGGTGTCCACGGGAAGGACTGGGCCGGCAAGGCCTCGGTCGCTGCCGCGTCGACCGGCTCGAAGAAGGCGTGTGACATCGGCGGGTCGGCGAACCAGAAGATCACACTCCACCCGACGCTCAAGCCCAGTGGCTACTTCAAGGGCGGCATCAACAAGACGTGGGGTGTCCCGCACGGAGGCTGGTGGGACATGCGCGCCGCCCTCGATGTCGGTATGACCGCTGACGTCAACACGACCAGCGCCCTGAACTGTGCACTGCCGTTCAAGCCGGTCATGACGACCCTGGCCACGACCCCGGTCCCGGTCTCGCTGTACCTCTCCCCGATCGCTGAGGTCTCCATCAGCGGCGAGGTGGAGATCTCCAACCTCGGGGCGAAGGCTCAGGCCGGGTTCTGGACCAAGGGCGAGCTGGGGCTGACCGGCGCCAAGGCGGATGGTGGCATCATCAAGGGGTTCTCGTTCACCAACCCGGCGTACAAGGCGGTCGCGTCCGTAAACGCCGACCTCGGCGGGGAGATCATCGTGGGTCCCGGTGCCGGCACCTCGGACGCCGGTGTTATCGCCGGCATCGGCGGTACTGCCGTCCCGGTGAAGGTGTCCGGCGCTGCGGTGTACACCCAGGACGACACGCGTCGCAACGCGTGCCTGCGCGGCCAGATCGGCTACGAGTACGGGATGTCGCTGAACGCGAAGGCGTGGCTCGGGTCGTGGTCGGTGAGTAAGTCGGTCCAGATCAGCGCACTGCAGAAGGAGGGCACTTACGGCAACCCGGCGTACTTCCCGTCCAACTGCGAGAAGCTCGATCCGGGCAACCCGAGCGATTCCGTCGGCGGCGACAACGTCGACCTTTCCGGCGGCACGGTGGAGGGCGGCGACGGCCAGTCGGGTTACATCGACGGGCTCGTGCCTGGTGCGAAGACGTGGGTCCTCTCCACCGGCAACATCGCTGACGCGGTCGGCGACCCCGACTACCTGGCGTCGTCGGACATCGGCCTCGACGGCGATACCGGGCTCGACGAGCTCGCTGGTGCGCAAACATGGGACGCGGTGCGGTACACGGTGAACGTCGTCCCGAAGCAGGACACGCTCCACGTGCGGTACATCTTCGCCTCTGAGGAGTACCCCGAGTACGTCAACAAGGGCTTCAACGACGTGATGGCGGTCTTCGTCAACGGGCAGAACTGCGCTTACGTGCCCGGTACGACCTCGCCGGTCTCGGTCGACACGGTAAACGCGGACTCGAACTCGGAGTACTTCGTCGACAACCAGGCAGGAGCGTCGGGCTACCACACCACGTTCGACGGCCTGACCAAGCCGCTGGAGTGCTCGGTGCCGGTCACTCCTGGCAAGCAGGTCACCGTCGAGATCGTGGTCGCTGACACCGGGGACCACATCCTCGACTCCGCGGTCGGCCTGCTCGACCGCGGCATTTGGTCCGACTGAGTGGTCAGCGAGCCCGCCTCACCGCGAGTCTGGGCTCCGCGTACAGGCCAGCGCCTGGCCCGGCGTTCTGCCGGGCCAGGCGCTGGCTGGTAGTCGGCCGACAGACGGCTGGTAGATGGACAGTTCATCGCGGAGAAGGGACAGTCAGCGCCATGGCGACAGGGAGCTGGCCCGGGAGCGGGTCGGTGCACAGATACGGTCGGCCACTTCCCCGGGAGGTAGCCGGCTTCGCTGACGCGCGGGGCCGAGGGATGCTGCCGTCTGTTCCTGATCAGGTGCCGCAGGTGAGCGTGGAGCCGACAGCGCACCGGCGGCTGATGACGCTTGCCGGTGTCGGTCTCGGTGGCGCCCTGGTGACCGCGCTGCTAGCCACGCAGCTGGCCGGGCGGTCGCTCTTCGGGTCGGTGTTCATGGCGGTGGTCGCGTTCACGGTGATGGCCGTTGTGTGGGGCATGTGGCGGCGTGTCGGGGACGCCTCGATCGCGGAGCTCATGCGCGGCTACACGACGATCGAGGTGACGTTCGGTGCTTTCCGGCGCGGTGCACGGCGGTTCACCTGGGCGTCGGGAAACCGGTTGCCGTGGGACTATTCCGGGGTGTGGCGTCTTCTGCCAGGCAAGGCCCCGGTGCCTCCGGTGCTGAGTGTCGACCCTCCGGGGTTCTACCCTTCCCCGAACCGTGAGGGAATGTTCGAGCTGTGGACCGGGGCAGCGTGGGCCGGCGACTACGTGGCCCCGACAGATCTGCCGTCACGAGTCGGTCACTGACGACCCGTCACCTCACCCTTCCAGCCCCCTCCGCCCAGGCCGCAGGTGGCAAGCTGGCCGACGCACTGCTCGAGGTCGCCGCGAGCTCGGACGCCGACATGATCGTGGTCGTCTGGACACCTGTGGTGGGCGCAGAGGGACTCGAACCCCCGACATCCTGCTTGTAAGGCAGGCGCTCTAACCAACTGAGCTATGCGCCCGTGACGCGACGCCACAGCCTACGGGTCGAGCGGCGTCCGGGACCAAAACCGGCGACCGCCACGGGCCTCGGCCGGAGATGGAACCCGAAATGGAAGTCGAGCCGGCGGCGTCTCGGGTCGCCACCGGCTCAACACGGTGAACCTATCGCTCAGGCCGTCCTCCGGACGAAATATCGACGACAACGCGGCGGGCCGTCTAGACCAGGGCCGCGCCGAGCTCCCGGAGATGCTCATCGAGGTCGCGGCCGTCGGCGTTCGCGTTGTGCACCGACCAGCGCAGCAGCCCGCCCTTGTCGACGATGTACGACGATCGCCGGGCCGCGCCGTGCCGCTCGTCGAACACGTCATAGGCCCGGGCGACCTCGCCGTGCGGCCAGAAGTCCGAGAGCAGCGGGAAGTTGATCCCGTCGGAGTCGGCGAAGGCGCGCAGCGCGAACATCGGGTCGCAGGAGATCGCCAGCGCCTCGGTCTCGAACGTCATGAACTCGTCGAGCCGGTCCCGGATGCCCGCCATCTCGCCCGTGCAGACGCCGGAGAAGGCGAACGGGTAGAAGAACAGCACGACGGCCTTCTTCCCTCGGTAGGACGAGAGCGTGACGTCCTGGCCGAACTGGTCCCGCAGGGTGAAGTCCGGCGCGGGTCCGCCGATCCGGAGGCCTGTCACGCGCCACCGCCG
>Ga0164242_10002309_pt1 | contig 22102 bp, 15 predicted proteins | sample OricomgcompostMG_FD_108783 | JGI IMG/M metagenome (GOLD analysis project Ga0164242, IMG submission 108783) | Miracle-Growth compost microbial communities from Emeryville, California, USA - Original compost - Miracle growth compost (MG) ... | reverse complement strand
ATCGCCATGGTGATGGCGGGCGACTATGACGTTGTCGCGCTCGAGCGGCGCCTGCCCGATCTCGACGGCCTCACCATCGTCACCACCATGCGCGGCGTGGGTATCGAAACGCCCGTGATCGTCATGAGCTCGACCACGAGCGTGGAAGAGCGTATCCAGGGCCTGCGCGCGGGCTGCGACGACTATCTCACGCGGCCCTTCTCCATCGACGAAATGTCGGCGCGCGTGGAAGCGCTCGTGCGGCGCCGCACGCGCCCCGTGGCCGCCGAAACGATCCTGCGCGTGGGGCCGCTCGAACTCGACCTCGTCAAGCGCAAGCTCACCTGCCGCGACAAAGTCCTGCGGCTGCGGCCCACCGAATTGCGCGTGCTGGAATTCATGATGCGCCACGCGGGCCAGGTGCTCACGCGCACCATGATCTTCGAAGGGGTCTGGGGAGGCCGCTTCGACCCCGGCACCAACCTCGTGGACGTGCACGTGGGACGCCTGCGCAATCGTGTCGATACTCCGGGCCAGCCGTCGCTGATCCGCACGATACGCGGCTCGGGCTATCTGCTCGGCTGACGCATGCGCGGCAATTGCGGACAACATTGTTTCTCGTAAATTTCGTCATCCTATTTGTTAATCCGAATAGTCTCAGACTAAAACTTGTTTCATCTGCCTGGTTGCTGGACGTTACACCGCGCCGGCCACAATACCGGCGTCGGCTTCCCGAGTTTTCTCCCGTACTTTTCAGGCCTTTTTTCGCGCCATGCCGGCGCACCAGTACGCCGCGGGAACCGGCGCCGATGTTCTGAACGGAGCCCCTTCTGATGTTGAAAATCGTCCGGCTGGCCTTGAACCGTCCGTACACGTTCATCGTGCTGGCCCTCCTGATCCTGATCGCGGGCCCGCTCGCTGCGTTACGCACGCCTACCGATATCTTTCCGGATATCCGCATTCCCGTTATCAGCGTCGTCTGGAACTACGCGAATCTCTCGCCGGACGACATGTCGGGACGTATCGTCACCTACTACGAACGCACGCTCGGTACGACCGTCAACGACGTTGCCCACATCGAGTCGCAGTCGTTCCGCGGCTACGGCATCGTGAAGATCTTTTTTCAGCCGGATGTGGATATCCGCACGGCCACGGCGCAGGTGACCTCGGTATCGCAAACGGTGCTCAAGCAGATGCCGCCCGGCACCACGCCGCCGCAGATTCTCAACTACAACGCGTCCACCGTGCCGGTGCTGCAGCTCGCGCTCACCAGCAATACGCTCAATGAGCAGCAGCTTGACGATTACGCGGCCAACTTCATCCGCCCGCAGTTGCTCTCGGTGCCAGGCGTGGCCATTCCCACGCCGTACGGCGGCAAGGTACGCGAGGTGCAGATCGACCTCGACCCGCAGGCGCTGCAAGCGAAAAAGCTTTCGCCACAAGACGTCGCGGACGCGCTCGCGCAGCAGAACCAGATCATTCCGGCGGGCACGCAGAAAATCGGCCGCTTCGAGTACAACATCACGCTGAACAACAGTCCGCTCTCGATCGCCGCGATCAACGATCTGCCGATCAAGACCGTAAACGGCGCCGTGATCTACATGCGCGACGTCGCCCACGTGCGCGACGGCAACCCGCCGCAAACGAACATCGTGCGCGTGGACGGCCATCGCGCCGTGCTCATGTCGATCCTGAAGAACGGCTCGGCCTCCACGCTCGACATCGTCTCGGGCGTGAAGGCCAAGCTGCCGCTCATCGAGCAGTCGCTGCCGCCAAGCCTGAAGCTCGTGCCGCTCTCCGATCAATCCCTGTTCGTGAAGGCCGCCGTGAGCGGCGTCGCACGCGAAGGCATCATCGCCGCGGCGCTCACCTCGGCCATGATCCTGCTGTTCCTCGGCAGCTGGCGCTCGACGCTCATCATCGCGGCTTCGATTCCGCTCGCCGTGCTCGCCGCCATTGCAGGTCTCTCCGCATGCGGCGAAACGCTGAACGTGATGACGCTGGGCGGCCTCGCGCTCGCGGTGGGCATCCTGGTCGACGATGCCACCGTGACCATCGAGAACATCAACTGGCACCTCGAGCAGGGCAAGGACGTGAGAAGCGCGATTCTCGACGGCGCCGCGCAGATCGTCATGCCCGCACTCGTTTCGCTGCTCTGCATCTGCATCGTGTTCGTGCCGATGCTGCTGCTCAACGGCATCGCGCGCTTCCTGTTCGTGCCGATGGCCGAGGCCGTGATCTTCGCGATGATCGCCTCGTTCGTGCTCTCGCGCACCTTCGTGCCCATGATGGCGGGCTATCTGCTCAAGCCGCACGCTTCGCAAGGACACGCGTCGGGCGAGCTTGCCGCGCTGATGGCGCCGCACGGCGCGCACGACCGCATCGTGCGCTCGCGCAATCCGCTCGTGCGCTTTCAACGCGGCTTCGAGGCGCGCTTCGAGCGCGTACGCGCGGGCTATCGCGCCGCGCTCGGCCTCGCGCTCACGCATCGCAAGCGCTTCATCGTGGGCTTTCTCGCGATCGTGATGGCGTCGTTCGCGCTCGTGCCTTTCCTGGGCCGCAACTTCTTTCCGAATATCGATTCGGGCGAGATCGAAATTCACGTGCGCGCGCCCATCGGCACGCGCGTGGAAGATACCGCCGATCTGTTCGACCATATCGAAGACACGGTGCGCGAGGCCATTCCCGCCGATCAGCTTTCGGACATCATCGACAACATCGGCCTGCCGAATAGCGGGATCAACCTCACGTACAACAATAGCGGCACGATCGGGCCGCAAGACGGCGACATCATGATTTCGCTCGCCAAGGACCACGCGCCAACGGCGCAATACGTCAAGCAGTTGCGCACGCAGCTTCCTCGCCTGTTCCCCGGCACGACGTTTTCGTTCCTGCCTGCGGACATCGTGAGCCAGATCCTGAACTTCGGCGCGCCCGCGCCCATCGATGTGCAGGTGAGCGGCCCGAACATGCGCGCGAACAAGCAGTACGCCAACGAGTTGCTGCGCCGCGTGAGCAAGATTCCCGGCATTGCCGATCCGCGCATTCAGCAGGCCTCCACGTACCCGCAGTTTTCGGTGGCCGTGGACCGCTCGCGCGCCGACGAACTCGGCATCACCGAGCAGGACGTGACGAACTCCGTCGTGGCCACGCTCTCGGGCACGAGCCAGGTGTCGCCCACGTTCTGGCTTAATCCCAGGAACGGCGTGTCGTATCCGATCGTCGCCGAGACGCCGCAGTACCGCATGAGCTCGCTCTCCGATCTGCAGAACCTGCCGGTCACGGACAAGAGCGGCGCCTCGCAGATTCTCGGCGGCATCGCCACCATCACGCGCGGGGTAAGCGACGCCGTGATCTCGCACTACAACATCGAACCGCTCTTCGACATCTACGCGACCACGCAAGGCGCCGACCTCGGTTCGGTATCCTCACAGATCCAGCAAGCCATCCACGCGACGGCGAAAGACGTGCCCAAGGGGTCCACGGTCACCATGCGCGGCCAGGTGCAGACCATGAACACGGCGTTCACGGGCCTGTTGCTCGGTCTTGCGGGGGCGGTGCTGCTCATCTATCTGCTGATCGTCGTGAACTTCCATTCGTGGGCCGACGCGTTCGTGATCGTCTGCGCGCTGCCCGCCGCGCTCGCGGGCATCGTCTGGATGCTGTTCACCACGCACACGCCGCTCTCGGTGCCGGCGCTCACCGGCGCGATTCTCTGCATGGGCGTGGCCACGGCGAATGCGATTCTGGTGGTCTCGTTCGCGAGGGAGCGCCTCGCGCTCACCGGCGACGCCATGCGCGCCGCGCTCGAAGCGGGCTTCACGCGCTTTCGCCCCGTGCTCATGACCGCGCTCGCGATGATCATCGGCATGGCGCCGATGGCGCTCGGTCTCGGCGACGGCGGCGAGCAGAACGCGCCGCTTGGCCGCGCCGTGATCGGCGGCCTGATCTGCGCGACGTGCGCCACGTTACTGTTCGTGCCCGTGGTGTTCAGCCTCGTGCATCGCCGCGATGGCCACGGCGGTCAAGACGACGCCGATGGCTATGCCACGCCCAGCGATTCCCATCATCCGGATCAACTTGCCCTTGAGGAAGAATCCCATGTCTACTGAAGTCGACATCGCCCCGCCGCAAGCGCTTCGCCACCTGAAGGCCGTTGCCGCCGTGGCGCTGCTGGTGGCCACCGGCATCGTCTCCGGCGGTCTCTTCAGCCGCGTGCATGCCCACCAGGAGCTCACGTCCTGGACCGACGCCCAGGCCGTGCCCACCGTCGCCACCGTGCTGCCCGAGCCCACCCCGGCCTCGCAGCCGCTCGTGTTGCCGGGCCACCTCGCCGCCTATATCAATGCGCCGATTTACGCGCGCGTTTCCGGTTATTTGCATGCGTGGTATGCCGATATCGGCACGCATGTGAAAGCGGGCCAGTTGCTCGCCGTGATCGACACGCCCGATCTCGACCAGCAATTGCAGCAAGCGCGCGCCGATCTGCAGAACTCCGTCGCCAACGAGAAGCTCGCGGCCACCACCGCGAAGCGCTGGACCGAAATGCTCAAGCAGGACTCGGTCTCGCAGCAGGACGCCGACGAAAAGACCTCTGACCTGATCGCCAAGCAGGCGACCATGGAAGCCAACGAGGCGAACGTGCGCCGCCTCGAAGCGCTCGAATCGTTCAAGCGCCTTACCGCGCCGTTCGACGGCGTGGTCACCGCGCGCAAGACCGACGTGGGTGCGCTCATCGATGCGGGCAGCGGCAGCGGCCCCGAGCTATTCACGGTCTCCGACGCGAGCCAGTTGCGCGTCTACGTGAGCGTGCCGCAAAACGACGCCGCCTCGATCAAGCCCGGCATGCACGCCACGCTCACGGTGCCCGAGCGGCCCGGCATGACGTTCGACGCGAAGCTCGTGGACACCGACCAGTCCATCTCGCAGGCCTCGGGCACGATGCTCGTACAGCTCTCCGTCGACAACAAACAGGGGCTGCTGTTCCCGGGCGAGTACACCGAGGTTCATCTCGACCTGCCCGGCGACGCGCACGCGCTCTTCGTGCCCGCGAGCGCGCTGATTTTCCGCTCGCACGGCATGCAGGTCGCAGTGGCCGGCGCGAATCACCGCGTGCAGTTGCGCGACGTGACGATCGGCACCGATCTCGGTACGCGCGTGGAAATCACGGCGGGCCTGAAAGCGGGCGAACCCGTGATCGACAATCCGCCCGATTCGCTCGCCAACGGCGACGTGGTGCGGCTCGCGGCGACTGCGGCGACAAACGCACCTGACGCGCCTGACGCGGCCGTGGCCAACGCGTCCGCCAAGGCGCCCGCAACCATAGCTGCTGGTGCGCCCACGCACGTGGAGACGAAAACAGCTTCGGCCAATCCCGCGCCGAATGCGGAGCGTGCACATGGTTAAGCGGTTTGCCCAGCGTTCGCGCGCCGGTGGGCGCTGGCCGTTGCGCGTGGGGCTCACGGCGCTCGCCGCCGCGATGCTGCTCAACGCCTGCTCGTTCGCTCCCCCCTACCACGCGCCGGCCGCGGCCATCCCCACGCACTTCAAGGAAGCCGGCGACTGGCAACTCGCGCGTCCGGCCGACAAGCTGCCGCGCGACGGCTGGTGGAAGGTGTTCAAGGATCCGGTGCTCGACCAGCTCGAGCCGCAGGTGGCCAAGGCCAATCCGAACGTGGCCGCCGCGCTGGCGCGTCACGACGAGGCCGATGCGCTCACCGCCCAGGCACGCTCGGCGTTGCTGCCGACCATCGGCGCGGACGCGCAGGTCGATCGCGAGCGGCAATCGGCGTTGCGTCCGCTGCGCGGCGCGGGTCAGCCCAACGTGTACGACTCGAATACGCTCGATGTGGGCATCGGCTACGACCTCGACCTGTGGGGCAAGGTGCGCAACGAGGTGAAGGCTGGCGAAGCGTCGGGCGTCGCGAGCGAAGCCGATCTCGCCTCGCTGCAACTGAGCCTGCAGGCGAAGCTCGCGACCACCTGGTTCAATCTGCTCGGACTCGATCAGCAATCCAAACTGTTGACCGATACGATCGCCACTTATCGGCGCGCACTCGAACTGACCGAGAGCCGCCATCGCGGCGGCATCGCTTCGTCGCTCGATGTCTCGCGCGCGCAGAATCAACTCGCCGCCGCGCAGGCCTCCTATGACGACGTGAGCGCGCGCCGCGCGCTGTACGAGCACGCGATTGCCACGCTCGTCGGCGTACCGGCTTCGGAGTTCAACGTGGCGCCCGACACGATCCGCCCGCATCTGCCGAATCTGCCTGCGGGACTGCCCTCCGCGCTGCTGCAGCGGCGCCCCGACATCGCCGCCGCCGAGCGCCGCGTAGCGGCGGCCAATGCGCGGATCGGCGTGGCGAAGGCCGCGTTCTTCCCCGATCTCTCGCTGGGTCTGGACGGCGGCTTCCAGAGCGACACGTTCTCGCCGTGGATCGCCGCGCCCAACGAGATGTGGTCGATCGGCCCCGAACTGATGATGACGATCTTCGACGGCGGCCGGCGCGAGGCCATCGTGCGCGGCGCGCGCGCGAAGCTCGCGGAAAATGGCGCCGACTACAAGGCCACCGTGCTCGACGCGTTCCAGCAGGTGGAGGACAATCTCGCGCTCCTGCATCACCTGGGCGACGAGGCGCAGCGCGAGAACCAGGCGCTCACGGCGGCACAGCGCACGCTCACGCTCTCGACGTCGCAGTATCGCGACGGCGTGGTGAGCTACCTCGACGTGGTCACGGCACAGACGACCGAGCTCTCGACGCAAATCACCTCGCTCGAACTGGACACGCGGCGTCTGGACGCCACCGTGGGCCTCATCCAGGCGATCGGCGGCGGCTGGAGCACGCAGCAGCTTGGCAAGGGCATGGCATCGGCCAGGCAGGCTGCAGACACCCCGGCAGCGACGAAAACCGGCGCCACGGCAACAATCGCAAAAGCAACGTCATCGGCCACCTCATAAAGCCACTTCCAGCGCCACGACGGCGCATGGGAATAGCCTGGCTCGGCGCCCGACAAACGCATTGCGCGCGTGTCGGGCGCTATCTTTTTCTCGGCGCAGGCTTTCAGCGGTCCGGCGGGTGTCGTCTGTGTCATCGCGGGGTCATGTAAGGAAGCCATTGTTTCGCCGACACCTTTCCTACGAATTTGCGACGAGCCGCGCATGCCTGCGAAGTCGCGCAAGTAAGCGCGACAGGCGCGACGCGGGGCGTTACGGCGAGCGCCGCCGCTGCGTGAATGGCGGCGGCGTTCAGGCAAGCCCCGGCGGCGCCGCTTGCAGCACGTCCACGTGCCTGGGCACGAGGCCGAGATCGAGAAAGGTATCGGCGATCTGCTGCTGTTGGCCGAGGATGGCCTTCGTGATCGGCACCGTGCCGAACTGCGTGCGATCGACCGCCTGTGCGACCACGGGCACAGGCAGCCCCCAGAGCTTCGCAAGCTCGGCGGAATACGCCGCGCGATTGTTCTTGCCCCATTCGTCCGTTTTGGCGACCTCGTCGACCACCACGCGGATCACGTCCGGGTTCCGGCTCGCGTAATCGCGCGACGAAAAGTAAAAGCCGCGATTGACCACCACGCCGCTCGCATCGGCGAGCACGCGTGCGCCGAAGCTCGCCTGCGCCGCCGCGAAGAACGGATCCCAGATCACCCATGCGTCGATGGAGCCGTTCTCGAAAGCCGCGCGCGCATCCGCCGGCGCAAGGAAGACGGGATGCACGTCGCGGTAATCGAGACCATGCTTGCGCAGCAGTTGCACGAGGAAATAGTGGACGTTGCTGCCGCGGTTGAACGCAACGCGTTTGCCTTTGAGATCGGCGACCTCGCGCAGCGGCGAGTTGCGCGGCACGAGCACCGCTTCCGATTGCGGCCGCGGCAGCGTGGCCGCCACGTAGACGAGCGGCGCGCCCGCGGCCTGCGCGAAGATGGGCGGCGCCTCGCCCACGTCGCCGAAATCGATCGAGCCCACGTTGAGCGCCTCGAGTTGCACGGGGCCCGCATTGAACTCCGTCCACGTGACCTTGACGCCCAGTGGCGCGAGACGCTGTTCGAGCGTGCCACGGCCCTTCAGGAGGCTCAGCGCGCCCTTCTGGTTACCGATGCGCAGGGTGCGCGTGGCGTTCGCCGCAAAGGCGCGAGACGCGCCCAGGGCGGGCAGCGCGGCGGCGGCCGCACCCAGCGAGAGTTTGAGAAATGCGCGGCGTGCGCTCATGGGTTCGCTCATGGATTCGTAACGACGGTCGTGACAGGAAGTTCGACCGATTCTACGAAGCGCCCCGGCAAATCAGAACGATGGAGTTTTCCGATTCAAATCAGCTACAGGACTAAGGGGAGAAACGGGTGACCTTTAGCCGGTTTGATGCAAAGCAAATTATGAGACCGGCCGGCCGATAAGCTAGCAGCCGGCGCGCGCGCACCGCGGTGTGCATCTGCGACACCCGAGTTCCTCCTACCGAACCGTTCCACCCACCCGCAAATGAAAAAAACGCTTCTTGCCAGGCTGGCACTCGTTGCCGCGCTCGGTGCCGGCAATGCGGCCGCTCAAGCTGCCCAGCCCGCTCAATCCACTCAATCCGCACAAACGCCTCCCGCCGCTGCGGCCCGTTCGATCGATCAGGCCGATGTCTTTCTGAGCGTCTGCCAGGCGGCGGAGAATCTCGACGCCTGCGTCATGTATCTCGCGGGCTACACGAACGGCGCGCTGGTTCAGACCCTGATCGACAAGCAGCCGCCGCGCTACTGCGTTCCCCCCAGTCTCGGACGCAAGGAGCAACTCGGCGCGGTGCTGGCCTGGATGAAAGGTCACCTTCAATTCATTCTCGAGCCCACCGGCGCAGTCATCTACAAGGCGCTGATCGGCACGTTCCCCTGCCGCTAGGCACCGTTGCGCCCGCGCGGGACGACGTTCTTCTTTCAACGAAATCTCGCGCATCGATAAACATTTCTTCATATTCCTGCATCGGGTTCGATATGCTGACCTAACTATTCTCTCAATACCGGGATGCGACACATCGCATTCGCTAACCGGCCAACCGAATATGTTCTCTGGAGGATAGTTCCATGAAGTCGCTCATGATCGTCGCTGCTCTCGCCGGTGCCGTTGTCACCACGTCCGCTTTCGCGCAAACCGCCGCTCCGGCACAAAACACCTACCCGGCCAACACCACGACGGTCGCCATGAACAACACCGCAACGGCTTTCCAGCAAGGCAGTTGGGTAGCGCCCGATGGTGTGCAAACCGCACCGAAGACGCGTGCGCAGGTCTATCACGAGCTCGTGCAGGCGGAGCAGGACGGCCAGCTCGCGTACCTGAATTCCACGCTCTACGCACACTGAAGCCTTGCTGCGCCTCGCGCGCAGCCCGCGAACAAAACACAAGGAAACGGCACGCCATGCGCGTGCCGTTTCTGTTTTTCGTGTGACAGGTACACGCACGATGCCGCGCATGTGACCTGAAATCCCACAAACGGTTACCTTTGGCGCGCGACGTGAAGATTGTCTGGGCGTTGGGCCGGACTCGTGCCGGAGTGACGCTCAAGCCAGCTTGGGCAGCGTGAGCTGATAGCCGTAGCGGCTGATGGTTTCGATACGCACTTCGATGGCCTCGCGCTCGAGCTTGCGGCGCAAGCGCGAGACAACGAGGTTCACGGTCGACGGATCGATATCGTCCTTCTCGGGCCACGCGTAACGGATCATCTGGTCGCGCGGCACGGGCATGTCGGCCTGGCGCAGCAGGCATTCGATCAACAGGTATTCGCGGCGCGTGAGTTCCGCGCGCCGCGCGCCTTCCACGATTTCGCGGGTGCTCGCGTCGAGCAGCGGCACCACCACGGCGCCTGGCTCGCATGGCTGCGCGACCGTCGCGCCGGTGCGCAGCAGCGCGAGCATGCGCTCGTGCATTTCGATAAACGAAAATGGATAGCGAAAGCACGCATCGGCCCCCGCGCGCAGCAATTGCGAGCGCTCGTGCGCGCCGGCTTCGATGCCGAGCACCGCGATGATGGTCGCGCCGTTCGTCGCCTTCGCGAGGCCGGGCAGCAAGGCGAGCAGCTCGGGCAGCAAGGCGCTGTCGAGCGCGACGGCGATCACCGCGTCGAAAGGCTCTTCGCCCGCGAGATAGAGGCCGTCGCGCAGCTCGTGCGCGCGCTGCAGGCTATGGGCGCTTTCCTGCAGGGCCTTTTGCAGCCATGCGCCTTCGGCGTGGCATGGCGAGATGAGGAGTATGCGCATAGGCTCGTGATGTCGTTTGGCTCGATTTGCCCTGGTTCGGCTCGATCAGGTGAGCGCGCGCGGCCAGCATTCGACGCTCATGCGCGTGCCCGGGCCGCCCGCTTCGTCGGCTTGATGCGCGGCGTTCGCGAGATCGTGCGCGTCGTCCATACGCAATGTGAAGTCGTGCACGCGCATGACCGCCGCCACGACGCTCAGGCCCAATCCCGAGCCGCCTATATGGCGCACGGCATCGCCCCGATAGAAGCGTTGCAGCACCGCGGCGCGCTCGCCCGGCGCAATGCCCGGGCCGTTGTCCGCCACTTCGAGCAGCGGGCCGAGCGCCGTGGCGCGCAAGCTCACGCTAACGATCCCGTTTTGCGCGGGAGCGAACTTGATGGCGTTGTCGATGAGGTTGCTGAAGGCTTCGAAGAGCAGCGCACGGTCGCCGTGAATCTCGCCAACCGGCTCGGCGTTCACGCACCATTCGACCGCGCGGCTTTCCGCGAGGGGTTCGTAGAGTTCGGCCAGCTCCTGCACCAGCGCCTGCAGGTCGACGGTCGCAAAGCCACCGCGCCGATGCAGCGTGCCGATCTCGGAGATGCGCAGCATCGCGCGAAAACGCTCGAGCAGTTGGGCGGTCTCGGCGCGCGCGCGCTCCACGAGGTCCGCACCCGCTGCGTCGCCACGCAGGCTTTCGCGTTCGGCCACGCGCGCAAGCAGCGTATGCAGATGCACGAGCGGCGTGCGCAAATCGTGCGCGATGCCATCGCATGCGCCCTTGACCTCGCCCATGAGCCGCTCGACCTCGTCGAGCATGTGGTTCACGAGATGCGCGAGCATGTCGAGTTCGTCGTCGCCGCCCACGGGCAGGCGCCGGTCCAGGTCGCCGCGCGCGATGCACTGCGTGACGCGGCGGATCTCGCGCACGCGCCGGATCTGCCGCATGCCGAGCACGAGACCGCTCGCGAGCGCCGCGCAAAGCGCGAACACCGCCCCCACGGACAGCGTGCGTACCACGATCTCGCGAATGCGCAGCACGCTCGTCATGTCGCGCGCGACGACCAGGTGCATGCCGTTGGGGCGCACCTCGCCCACGATACGCACGATCGGCGAGTGCGAGTGGTCGTCCGGCTTCAGCACATGTTTGAGCGTCGAGCCCATGCGGTCGTAGGTGAGATTCGCCGGCGCCTCGAGGATGTCGCCGGCCACATAGCGGCCGTCCTTCGTGAAGAGGCCGTAGTAGTTCACGTGCATGCGCTCGTGCTCGAGCCGCTGGTAGATCGCGGCAGGCAGTTGCGCATCGGGAATCGAGTCGAAGTAGATGAGCTGCCAGCCCATGATGGTGTCGGCGTCGCGCTCGATCGAATTGGTCGCGGTCCACGCGATAAAGCCCACGAGCAACGTGAGAAACACGCCGAACAGCGCGGTGTAGGCGCACAACCAGCGAAACGTCGTGGTGTGCCAGCGCCGGCGCGGCATCGCGGGCGCGGGGGAGGAGGAACGGCTGGACACGCGGGATTATCCGAGAATGTAGCCGGAGCCGCGCACCGTCTGGATGAGCGGCGGCACGCCCGGCGGATCGATTTTCTTGCGCAGGCGGCCCATGTGCACGTCGATCAGGTTGGTGCCCGGATCGAAGTGGTAGCCCCAGACCGCCTCGAACAGCATAGTGCGCGTAATGGTCTTGCCCGCGTGACGCATCATGAATTCGAGCACGCGGTATTCGGTGGGCAACAACGCGACTTCTTCGCCGTCGCGGCGCACCTTGCGGGAGATGAGATCGAGTTCGAGCGGCCCGACCCGCAGCGCGGTCTCGCGCGCGACGCTCGCGCCCTGGCGGCGGCGCAGCAGCACCTCGAGGCGCGCGGTGAGTTCCTCGGGGTCGAAGGGCTTCGTGAGGTAGTCGTCGCCGCCCGCGCGCAGGCCACGCACGCGCTCGTCGACGTCGCCGAGCGCGCTCAGCATTAGCACCGGCGTCTGGATGCCGACCGTGCGCATGGCCGTGAGGATCGACAGGCCGTCGACGCCCGGCAGCATGCGGTCCAGCGTGATGGCGTCGTATTCGTCGCTCATCGCGCGCGCCATGCCGTCGCGGCCGTTATCGACCCAGTCGACGGCAAAGCCGCGTTGCGTCAGTTCGCTGACGATCTCATTGGCTGTGACGGCGTCGTCTTCCACCGTCAATACGCGCACCTGGCTCATTTCCTCGCACTCCGCCGCGCTCCCATGCGCGGCCTCTTTCGAAGTGCAAGTTTACCGTCGTAAGGCCACCGTGCCGCGCTTGCTTTCATGAAATTAAATTTAGGTTTGCAAACGCCTGCCTGGGCTTGCCGGTTACCTGCCCCTACGCCACATGCTTTCAATTCTCTTGCGCAGCGGCACCTCGCATCGTCATTCGACGGCGCGCGCTGGATCGCCGCGCAAATCGAGCTGGTAGCCGTAGCGGTTGATGGTCTCGATCTGCGCATGCGCGCCGTGCGTGATGAACTTGCGGCGCAGCCGCGATACCACGAGATTGACGCTTGAGGGCTCGACGTCGCCTTTCTCCGGCCATGCATAGCGGATGAGCTGCTCGCGCGCGACCGGCGCATTGGCATGGCGCAACAGGCATTCCACCAGCAGGTATTCGCGCGTGGTGAGCGAGATGCGCCGTTCGTCGACGACCAGGTCGCGCGTAAGCGGATCGAGCCGCGCGGCGCACGGCCCCGCCTGCGCGAGCGCGGTGCGCCGCAACGCGAGCATGCGCTCCTGGATCTCGAGAATCGACCAGGGCTGCACGAAGCAAGCGTCGGCGCCCGCGCGCAACAATTGCGCGCAGTCGGCTGGGGTGGCGCGCGTGAGCGCAATGACCACCGCCGGCGCATCGAGCAGGCGCGTGAACGCGCCGAGCACATCCACGAGGCCGTCATGAGCATTCGCCCCGCTGGCGCAAAGAATCACCGTGTCGAACGGCTCCTGGGAGGCGAGGTAGACGGCATAGTGAAGGTCGTCGGCAACCTCGACGCTATTGAGGCTCTCGCTCAGCGCCTTGTATAGATAGCTCCGCTCCGCATCGGAGGAAGAGCACAGCAGGACTCTCATTGATAACGCGTGTTGGGCCAGGAATGAGCCGGCCAGCAGTCGATGGTGACGGTCGTGCCCAGACTCGCATGCACGGCGATGTCGGGCGCCGCGCCGTCTGCGAACGCGGGTGCGAGGTTGCGTGCGAGGTTGCGTGCGAAGTTGGGCGCTGCGGCGCTGATGGCAAGCCGGTAATCGTGCAGCCGCAGGACCGCGGCGACGATCCCGAGCCCGAGACCCGTACCCGGCACATGACGGGCTGCGGCGCTGCGGTAGTAGCGGCCGAGCACGGCATCGCGCTCTTCGGGCGCGATGCCGGGGCCGTTGTCGGTGACGCTGAATTGCGCACCGGCATGGGTCGCTCGCAACGCGACACACACGGCACCGCCCTGGGGTGCGAACTTGATCGCGTTATCGAGCAGATTGCTGAAGGCTTCGAAGAGCAATGCGCGGTCGGCGTGGACAGGCGCGACATCGGCCAGTTCGATCCCCAGGTCGATGGCCTTTTCTTCGGCGAGCGGAGCGTACAGTTCGCACAGCTCGGCGACGAGATCCGGAAGCGCCACCGGCGCGAACGCGCTGCGCCGCTTGATCGCGCCAATCTCCGAGATACGCAGGAGTGCAGAGAAGCGTTCGAGTACGATGTCGGCTTCCTCGCGCGCGCTCACGAGCACGGCGGCCATGGCGGGCTCGCCGCGACGCTGCATCGCTTCGGCCGTGTGCGAAAGACGCAAACGCAACCGCGTGAGCGGAGTACGCAGATCGTGCGCGATGCCATCGCAAGCGCTCTTGACCTCGCCCATCAGCCGCTCGACTTCGTCGAGCATACGATTCACGAGATGGGCCAGCATGTCGAGCTCGTCGCGGCCCGCGACCGGTAGCCGCTCGCCGAGATCGCCTCCGGCGATGCGGCCGGTCGCGCGGCGAATCTCCGCGACGCGACGGATCTGCCGCATGCTCAGCAACAGCCCAGCGCAGAGACTGCCGCACAGACACAGCAGGCCGCCGCCGTACAGCGCCTTCAGCAGTTCGCCATGCACGTGGCGGACATCCGACAACGAACGCGCCACGACGAGGCGCGAGCCGCCCGCGCGCACTTCGCCCATCGCGCGCAGCGGGGGCTGCGCCGCGCCGACGTCGAGCGTCATGGTCTGCCCGCGCGCGTGCTCGTGCGAGCGGCCCCAGGGGTCGAGCGCGAGCTCGGCTGGCATGGCGTGGATGTCGCCGGCGATCCAATGGCCATTGGCGGCGAACAAGCCGTAGAAGTTCTGACGCCGGTTTTCACGGCGCAACCGTGCGTCGATGGCCGCGCCGAGCGATGCGTCGCTGCGCGAGTCGAAGTAGCGCAATTGCCAGCGCAGACCGGTGTCGGTTTCGCGAATCATCGCGTGAGTCACCGAATACTCGATAAAACCGAGCAGCACCATGAACGACACCGAAAAGATCGCCGCGTACGCGGCGAACCAGCGGAAGGTCGTGGTCTGCCAGCGATCGTGACCCATGTCGGTCGCAGGCGCCTGTACACGCGGCGCCTCGGGCACGAACGCGCCGGTACGACCCGCTACCCAGCCTGGCAGGTTCATCGCGCACCTCGGACCGGATGTGGCGAGGCGCAGAACACCATGCCACACACGCGCCGCGGCGAAGGTTGATACAGATGCGCCGTGATTTCGCTGACTGACATGACTCTCCCGATGGCGATTCCCGCCGACGACAAACGATGCGCGCGACGACGTCCCATTGAGGACCTGTACGCGCGCCTGGACATGATAGTGGGGGCGATACGCCGCAACGGCATCAGCACGATGAAGAGCGAGTCATGTTCTTACCGGCCGATGACGCCCGGCTGTCAGTTTGTCAATTCGGAAGAACGCGAAGTCGTTTGAGATTGCACGACGCGGGCTTTAGCGGGCCGCCATCGCGTGCGTTAGAGCGATTGCGTGATTCGTTGCGTTTGCCTTGCTCATCGGGCTCGTTGAATCGATGACAGTTGTTTCATCCTGTTGAGCACCTTCCAGATCTGCCTGCTGCTTATGCTCGACGCTCGCTGGCATGCCGCGAGTGCGATTTCTTTCGTCGCCGGTATGTCGCTGGTTCGTCGGCACATGCCGACTTATTCGTCCATAGACAGTCGGAGATCACCATGAAGCGTTGGCTCAGATTTGTATTGATTCCCTTCCTTGGCGTCGCAAGTGCGAGCGCGTTCGCCGCCCCCCATCTCACGCCGCAGGCATGCCACAGCTATCCGTTCGTGCGCCCCGCTCACGAGGTGACGCATGGCGAACTCATGCAGGAGTTGAAGGATCTCTCGCTGGTTGGCTACCAGGAGCATGCCGTGGACAACGATTACCCATCCGATCTTCAGGCGGCTCAGCAGCGACTCGGCAGCCTCTATCGTCACGATTGTCTTGTGGGCGTTGCGACGTCCGTGACGCAACAGGCGACGCAAATACAGGCACAAGCAGAGTAATGACCGTGGAATATGCGCGTGAAGGTCACCTCGTTGGGATGCTGCGATGCACCTTACGCGGTCGAGCAGGCAAGTCGCTGAAATTCACGTGCCGGTCTCCCATATCAGGTGACCAAGCGTAGGTAACCCGATATGGGAAGTGGTGACCTTCCTCCGAGCGTCCTGAGAGGCGCGCGCGAGCGGAGCAGCAAGAGATCGTACAGACGGATCCCGGTCTTTCGGACGCCAGGCGTCTGACCAGACAATAAGTTCTTCAGCCGGCGCGCTGGTCCCATAGACGGCTACCTTGTGGCGTTAACTTGTCCCATAGGCAGGTACCCATAGGTACACTATGTATAAAAATCAAGCTGTTATTCAAAATATCTAAGGTAACCTCTTATGAGCTTAAGCATAGGTCCCGTGTTTTGGGAGCTGTTTTCATGCATTCGCTCTCATAGGTCACGGGATTTGGGACAGCACCGGTTGGTGACCGCTCACATCTCTATAGGGTTCCGGTTTTGGGAGACGTCTTTCTTATCGGACACCTGTTTTAGTGTTTACCTTTTACGCTTTAGAACCTTTAGTAAACCTTTAGGAGGCGCAAAGCCTTATCTGGCAAGGGTTTGCGGGCGATTTGGTTACACCTTATGGGGCCTTGGGTACCCGCTATGGGGGTTCTGGGTTGTGGATATGGGAGTTCGGTAGCCTCGCATGGGGACTCGGGTCTGTGGATATGGGGGAAAGGTTGCCCAGTATGGGAAAAATTGCCGAAATCCACAGAGGTCACCATCTATGGGAGCGCATAAAGGTAGCGCTTTATGGGCAGCGCCGACGGCATCCAACGGATCTGAACGCCCTACGGACAATCAAAAGGTTGCCAATTATGGGGAGTCCTTGAGGTAACCGGCTATGGGGCTTCCTTAAGGGCTTCCCTGGAGGTAACACCTGACAGCGCAGGTGGGAGCCAGTGTGGGACGTGAAGGGCGAATTGATCGACGGGAAAAGGTACCAGTCTATGGGATCAACCTTGGGTATCCGGTTATGGGGACTTTCGCGTGGCTACCGGTTTCGGACAACCGCCATGCGGCTTGCTTGAGGTGCCCACTTATGGGACCGCGCAAAGGTCACCATCAATGGGACATCTTTTACGTGCTGTTTGCAGGAAGCCCACGAAGTGGTGGCTTTTCAGAATTTCCCATAAACGGATACCTGTGGAGAACCCGATCGATAGTGAGTGCTCACTTGTGAGAGAAAGGTAACGCGTTATGGGAGTGAATTCAGGGTATCGAACCTCAATGGTTACTGCGTATGGGATCGCACCGGCTTCGCTGAACGCACTCCGATCCGCGCTCCAGCGCCCGGCGGCTTTGCGACAGTGGTTAAAGGCGATGGCTGTCAACTTTTCCGGCAGACAGTGTCGTGCGCCCGCACGCGCGGGTTTGTGGCCTTGAGTCACCTGGTCGGTTGGTATACAGTTACCAACCGACCAGGTTCCCTTTTAACGTGGCTCATATGGCAAGAAAAAAGGCCGATGCCGGCGATGCCGACAAGCAAGGTGCACTCGTATTCCAGCAAGGCCAGCCGCCTGATCTCTTCCGCAAGGCGGTTCCCGCGATTCATATCGCACCGAAATCCGGATCGATCAGCCTTCAGCAGCGCAAGATGTTCAGCTCGCTGATCAAGAACGCGATTCGCCAGGATTCGCTCGAATCCGGTCGCTCTTCGTTCGAGATCACGATCTCCGCCCTCTCGCAGGACGTCGATCTAAACAGCAACAATACCGAGTACGTCAAGGAAACGATCAATTCGCTGATCAGCACGGTCGTCAACTGGGACTATCTCACGCAGGACAAACGCAGTATCTGGAAGGCGTCGGGCCTGCTCGCGGGCGCCGAACTCGAACGTTCGGTGCTGCGCTATACCTTCTCCGAGCAGATTCGCGGCGAGCTTTTGAATCCCGAAATCTACGCGATGATCGATATGCGGATCACGCGTCAATTCAGGAAGGCGCATTCGCTTGCCCTGTGGGAAAACGTCGTGCGCTACGAAGCGGTTGGCGTGACGGCACGTTTTCCACTCGCGACGTTGCGCGACCTGATTCTCGGCCAGGATACCTCGGCGCAGTCGTACAAGCTCTACAAGCAGTTCAAGAGCCGCGTGCTGGTACCCTGCATCAAGGAAGTCAACGAGATTTCGGACCACAACTTCGAGCTCATCGAGCATAAGGTGGGCCGCTCGGTCGTCGCCCTGCAGTTTCGGGTCACCCGCAAGCCTGAGACCGATCCGTCTCAGGAGTTGCGTGCGAATGAGACCGTGCTGATCGGCGAGATGTCGAAGTTCAATGTTCCTGTTTCGGAGGCACGGCGTCTCTTGAAACAGTATGGCGAAGAAAAGATTCGCACGGCTGTGGCCTATACGGCCGCGCGAGTCGCCCAGAAGAATGCGGCACCGCTCGCGAATGTCGCTGCCTATTTCCGCAAGGCGCTGATGCAGGGCTATCAGCTGCCGGGGGCCAACACGGCCGCTGGCGCAGGCACCGATGCCGGCAAGGCGCGCGAGAGCCAGGACCAGGTGAAGGACCGCTATATTGCGGCGAAGATTGCCGAAGCGCGGGCCTACTTCAACGAGCTCGAATACGACGACCAGACCGCGCTTATCAAGCGGTACAACGAAACGGTCGGCATGGACAAGCTCAAGGTCTCGACGGCCAAGGTACCGAGCAAGATGGCGTCGACGAATTTCTTCCGCTGGGTGGTTCTCGACACCTGGGGTCAACCGACCGCCGCCGATCTGCTCGAGTTCCTGTTGAGCGGGCAACAGGCACCGGCGGCCGCCGATCTCCAGGCCATGGGCGATGTCGAGCTTGCGTTGAAGACGCGCGCTGAGTGACTTCCCTCTTTCTCGATAATTTAGCGGAATTTATTTAGTATAGAAAGATAGATAAATTTCGCTCTCTCCATTTTCCCCATACATCGAAGTAGTGTCGAGCAATTGATGTCTGGTCCTGAATGCAGGCGTGGCATTTTCTTCGTGACCAATAACCTGGCTGGCTTCACTTATCCCCTTCATCTCTAGCTTTCTAGTCTCCACGTGGAGATTCGGGTGCTGTCCGTGGCGATCCACGATCTCAGCGCTAGCTGATTAGCCGCAATCTTTAGTCGTCGTTGGCAGCGCTGGGCCTCTGGTGTGCGTCTGGTGATCCTCGCCTCTTGCTGTTCGTGGGATCGACGGCTCTGCCGCACGCGACATTTCATGGTGGAGCGTCGATAGTGCCACTGCCGCTTATGTCGCGGGTGTTTACACGCCAGATGCCAGAGTCGCAAACGCGATGGCCAATTTTCGGCTTTGACTCCATCCGCCATGTAAGACAGGCGTGCTTGCCATGCCTAGATCACTCACGGATCTCCACGTGTAGATAAGCACTGCGCAGATTGAAAGACATCCATGAGGACATGGTTGAGTTTCGCGGAAGAGATTGTCCCAAGGGGCCCAGCCATGTTCTCCACGTGGAGATCTCGATATCGGGGAAACTAGGGCTGCGAATACTCCTCTTCAATCGTAATCGCGCTTCCCCTCTGAATGATCCTTTTACCGTCCGATTGCCGGCACAAAGCTGCCCCAGTACTTGGTATCAGATTGAAAACACTTGCACGATTATTTGTAGCGGGATAAGCGCCAGGTACACGATTCCGTGTTGTTAGAGTCTCCACGTGGAGATCGTGCCTCGGTGAGTGCTTTCGCCCGACCGCAGATTTATCGTGTTTGTCCTTTCGATATGGCACGGGTCATCGAATCCCTTATCCAAATGGTCAGTTTGGTTGTGAGCTGACAACGATTTCAGCGCTGAAGCTAGAATTTACTTTAACTTGCCGCTAGACTGCCAATTGGCTCGCTGGAGAATCTCCACGTGGAGAGTGTGCGTGAAGCGGGTGTCGGCGTCGAACATTGCATGGAGAACTGAATGGGACTGGTTATAGCGGTGGCGAACCAAAAGGGCGGAGTGGGTAAAACCACGACCAGCATGAATCTTGCGGGTGCGTTTCAGTCCGAGGGCTATAAAGTTTACGTCGCCGATGCCGACGGCCAGCAATCGTGCATGAGTTGGTGCGCAGCAGCAGGTCCGGAAACGCCGCTCCCATTCCGCGTTGGTAGCATCAATAAGCTCGAGAAGATGATCGGGCCGGAGATCGCGGCGCTCGCGAACGATTACGACGTCGTCATCGTCGACTGTCCGCCAAATATCAACGATCTCACTACCGCCCGCGTACTCGCCGTCGCCGACGCAACCATCATCCCGACCGATGCATCGCCAATCGACATCTGGAGTAGTGAAGGGATGATGGAGTTGGTCGAGCGCACGCGCGTGGCCAATCCGGCAGGAAAATTTGCAATTTTGCTGAATAAAGCTAATTCCAAGACGCTCCTGCACACGCAGATGAGTGCGATTCTCGCGGAGAGCAACGTTCACGTGCTCGCGTCCACCGTCAAGCAGCGCGAGCTCTATCGGCAGGCGGCGGCGCTCGGGCGAACTGTTTTCGACGTAAAAGGCGTGCGCGGCGCGAAAGTCGCTAAGGACGAAATCGCTGCGGTTTACAGCGAAATCATTGCGCTCGTTCAGGAAGAAGAGGAGGTCGTCGATGGCAACTAAGCTCAATTTCACCAGCAAAGTTCGCGCGGGCATGGCAGTCGAGCGCGCGTCCGCGGGCGAGCGTCTTGCCGATGGTGATGTCGTCGGCATCGCTCAACGCGATGCAAGCGTGGTCGCGTTGAGCGAAGTCGCAGCGGTCGAGCCGGTTGCACCCAATGTCCACGCGGTTACGAAGATTCCGGTCGAGGACGTTGTCTCGAATCCGTACAATCCGCGCGCGTTCTACAGCGCGGAGACGATCGATGAACTCGCCGAGAGTTTTGCCAAGCAAGGCCAGATCACGCCGATTCTCGTCACGCGGCTGCCTGAGTTTCCCGGCAAGTACGTGATTGTTGACGGTGAGCGCCGTATTCGGGCAGCGCGCTCGCGCGGCGACAAACATATCGACGCCGATGTGCGCGACGGTCTCGATAACCAGAACCTCTACTTGCGCGCCTACCACGCCAACAAGGAGCGAGAGGAGCAGACGGTCTTCGACGACGCGCTGGCCTGGAAGAAGTTGCTGGACGACGGTGTTTATGTCGATCAGGTCGAGCTGGGCGTAGCTGTCAGCGAGGATCCGAAGCACATCAGCAAGGTGATTTCGCTCACGTCGCTGCCGCCGTACCTGCTGCAGCGCATGGCGCAGCATCGTAAGGACGTCGGCTTGGGGCATGCCTACAACATCAAGCTGATCTTCGACCGGGCCGGGGCGAGCGTCGCCGAGCATTGGCTCGGACAAGTCATCGAAGGCAAGGCGAGCGTGCGCAAGCTCGAGGCGGCAGCGTCGGCGGAAGCGGGTGCACGACGTATTGGACCGCGCCGCACGCATTATCAGTCGCGTGTGCAATTCAATCGTCCGGATGGTGTTGCGCTGGGCGAGCTGAAGCTGTTCGGTGACGGTCGCGCCGAATTGAGTCTCAAGGGCATTGCCGCGGCGGATCAGCAGCGTCTGGCCGAACGGATGAAGGCCGTGATCGACGAATGGGCGGCCGAGATGGACACCGTTGCGGTAGATTAGAGCCGCACGCGTGAAAATCGAAAAGGGCAAGGCCGGAAGGGCGCCGGCCCTTTGTTTTTGGGCGTTGGGATTGACCTGTGTTGCGGAGAAACGTAGCTAGGGTCGAAACCGTGAAACACGACCCGAGAAATCGTCATCCTTGAAAATATCTTTGAAATCAATGTGATGCGATATGATTCCTAGAATGTTTCACGGGTAGGCGCATTTGCTTCGGGGCTAAATCGCCGTTATTTCTTCAGTTGCAGGTCTACGCCTGTTCCCAAGCATGAAACGTATCATTCAAAATGTAATTTGTAGTTAGCGATACGTTTCACCAGAACACGTGCTGGATTGACAATTACGGCCACCTACGTCATCCTTGTTGGAATGAATTCCCGCTATTACCCGATTACGCTGATTATTCGCACCATTCATCGAATGGTGGGTTAGCGTACGTCTGGCAAAAGCGACAACAACCCGCCCCAAGAGGCGGGTTTTTTGTTTCCGCCTCCTGGCTAACAAAAGATAGCAAGAGACAGCACAGGAGCCGTCATGCAGGTCGAATCGAGCCATCCCGTAGTCGAAGCCGATACAGCCCAATCTTCCACGGGCAAAAGCGAAGCGCGCAATGCGCAGCAGACCGATTATCTTCGTCTGATCCTCACCGCCCGCGTCTACGACGTGGCCCGCGAGACCGAGCTCGAGCGCGCGCCGAACCTCTCGGCGCGCCTGCGCAACACCGTCCTGCTCAAGCGCGAGGACAACCAGCCCGTGTTCTCCT
>Ga0164242_10002307_pt1 | contig 22112 bp, 13 predicted proteins | sample OricomgcompostMG_FD_108783 | JGI IMG/M metagenome (GOLD analysis project Ga0164242, IMG submission 108783) | Miracle-Growth compost microbial communities from Emeryville, California, USA - Original compost - Miracle growth compost (MG) ... | reverse complement strand
TTGGTGTCGCCGAAGCCCGAGCGCTTCCAGCCGCCGAACGTGTGATAGCTGACCGGCACCGGGATCGGCACGTTGATCCCGACCATGCCGACCTCGACGCGCCCGGCGAACTCGCGCGCGGCATGGCCGTTCCTCGTGAAGATCGCGACGCCGTTGCCGTACTGGTGCTTCGAGGGGAGCGCCACCGCCTCCTCGAAGTCGCGCGCGCGGACCATCTGCAGCACGGGGCCGAAGATTTCCTCGCGATAACTCTCCATGTCAGTGGTGACATGATCGAACAGGCTGGAACCGATGAAGAAGCCCTGCTCGTGCCCCTGGAGCGAGAAGCCACGGCCGTCGACGACCAGTTCGGCGCCCTCGTCGACGCCCTTCTGGATCCAGCCCTCGATCCGTTTCCTGTGTTCGGCGGTGACGACCGGGCCGTAATGCGCTTCGGCGTCGGTCGAGACGCCGACACGCAAGCCGCGAATGGCTGGGATCAGCTTCTCGCGCAGCGCCTCGGCGGTCTTGTCGCCAACCGGCACCACCACCGGCAGCGCCATGCAGCGCTCACCCGCCGAGCCGAACGCGGCGCCGGCGAGGTCGTTCACCACCTGGTCGAGATCGGCATCGGGCATGACGATGCCATGGTTCTTGGCGCCGCCCATCGCCTGGACGCGCTTTCCGGCGGCGGTGCCGCGCTTATAGACGTAATGCGCAATGTCCGACGAGCCGACGAAGCTCACTGCGGCGATATCGGGATGGTCGAGAATCGCGTCGACCATCTCCTTGTCGCCGTTGACGACCTGCAGGATGCCGTCGGGCAACCCTGCCTCGGCCATCAACTCGGCGAGCCGCATCGGCACCGACGGGTCCCGCTCGGAGGGCTTCAGGATGAAGGCATTGCCGCAGGCGATGGCGATGCCGAACATCCACATCGGGATCATCGCCGGAAAGTTGAACGGTGTGATCCCGGCGCCGATGCCGAGCGGCTGGCGCATCGAATAGACGTCGATGCCGGGCCCGGCGCCGTGGGTATATTCGCCCTTCTCCACCTCCGGAATACCGCAGGCATATTCGATCACCTCGAGCCCGCGCTGCACGTCGCCGCGCGCGTCGGCGACTACTTTGCCGTGCTCAGAGGCAAGCAGGCGCGCAAGGTCCTCCATATTGGCCTCGACCAGATCGCGGAACCTGAACATCACCCGCGCCCGGCGTTGCGGGTTGGTGCGCGCCCAATCGGGCTGCGCAGCCTTGGCGGCAGCGACTGCCTTGTCGAGCTCGGCCTTGCTGCCGAGCGCCACCTTGGCCTGCACCTGACCGGTATTGGGATCGAACACCTCGTGATGGCGCGAGGCGCCCCCGCCCGAATGGCCGACGATATGGTGGTCGATGGTACGCATGGTCTCTCCTTGGATTCGGGTTTTCTCCGCCAACGCGCAAGCGAGGTGCGGTCCGCCGCTTCGAGTCGGCTTTGTAATAATGTTGCTTGTGCCACAAGGTGCGGCCGGAGTCAGGGGGTGGCCCGTGTTACCGAACGATCTTCCGACGGACCGCCGCGAGCGTCTCCGCTGCCCGGCCGATCACCGGCCCGCCACAATGTTCCAGCGCGCTCGGAAACAACGCCAGATGCGTGCGATATTGCAACACGTCGGCGCGCAAGGCGGAGGGTCGGTCCTTGGGCGACGGCATCAGGATGACGTCGGGCGGCGCGTCGATGATCGCCTGGACCGGCAGGGTGCCATCACTACGCAAGCCATAATCGGCCGCCGCATTGCGGAAGCCTGTGCGGCGCAGCAATTCGTCGAGCAGGCTCCCGCCACCCGCGACGCGATTGCCGCCAAGATAGAGCAGCGCTGACGGGTGCGCCGTGTCTCCGGCCGGCGGCGCGGCGGCGGCGAGCGCGATCTCGATACGGCGGACCATGGCGATACCGCGCGCATGAAGATCAAGCGTATCGGCGAGCCGCATCACCTGCGTCTCGCTCGCGGTTACGCCGTCCGGCGGATCGAGCGCCATCACCCTGAGCCCCGCCCGGCGATAAGCTTCGCGCACTGCCGCCGGCGTGGCGCCCCCAATTACGACCAGATCGGGGCGCCGAGCGATAACGTCGGCGGCGCCGCCAACAGCCGAAAAATGCTTCGTCACTTCGGGCGGGATCGACGTCGCCGCCGGCTCGCTCGACTGTCGGCTGATCGCGGCGATCCGGTCCCACGGCGCCAGCTCGACGAGCATCGCGTCGCCGCAGGGGTCGGTCGAGACGATGCCGCCAGTCCGCACGGCACGCGGCGCACAGCCGCCGAGCAAGCCCAGCGCAAGCATGACCATCCCGTATCGCTTGCCACGATAGCGGATGACACGAGCCGAAGCGGCGGCGAGTCGTTTAAGGATTCTCAAGACTCGCTGTTTAGGGTATGACGATTGTCGAACGACAAGGGGGTCGCGATGAGGACATTGCTGCCACGCCGACGCCGACCCAATCCGGCAGCCGACCTTGTATTGCCGCGCAGCGTGGGGGTGATGATCGCGGCGCTCGGCGCGTTGATGTGCTGGGGCGCACTGATCGGGATCATCCAGGCGGTCGGCTGATCCGAAGCCGGCAATAGCGTCGATACCCGGTCAACTCTGACGCGCGGCAACTGCCGGCGGGCGGCGGCGCGGTGCGGCATCCGACTGGCGCCTCACCAGCTTGAAATCGAGCAGCAGATGTTGAGCGGCAGGCCGCTCACCGGCACGCCGCCGTCGCACTTCGCCCGCAACGAGGTCGAGCGCGGCACGCGACATGTCAGCGATCGGCTGATGGATGGTGGTCAACTCGGGCCAGATCGTCGTCGCGATTGCGGTATCGTCGAATCCACAGACCGACAGGTCGCCGGGCACGTCGATGCCGTGGCGATGCGCCACCGCCACGACCGCCGCCGCCATATCGTCGTTACTGGCGAAGACCGCGGTCGGCCGATCCTCCTGCGTCAGCAGATGCTCGGCGGCGTCGAGCCCCGAGCGATAGCTGAACAGGCCCGGCGCGATCAGGTTATCGTCGATCGCGATCTCCGCCTCGGCGAGCGCGTTGCGATAGCCGTCGAGCCGCCGCGCGCTCGCGGTCTGGTTGGGATTGCCGCAGACGAAGCCGATTCGGCGATGGCCGAGCGCGATCAGGTGGCGCGTCATCGCCAGGCTGGCAGCATGGTCGTCGATGCTGACGGCCGAAGCGCTTTCCGGGGGCCGGCCGGTCGCCACCACCACCGCCGCCACGTTGGCCTCCGTCAACGCGGCGAGGATCGCGGTCGAATCGCACAGCGGCGGCGGCAGGATCAGGCCGTGGACGCCGCCCGACACCAGATGCCGCGCCGCCTCCACCTCATGGCCGCCGGGCTCGCATTTCTCGATCACCAGTTGGATGTCGCCGCGGCTGGCCTGGTCGAGCATCCCGACCAGGAACTCGCTCAAATAGGCGGCGCTGGGGTTGCTATAGAGCAGGCCGATACGGATCTGCTCGGCGCCGGCCAGGCTGCGCGCCGCCGGATTGGGGGTGTAATTGAGCTTCGAGATCGCGGCGTCGACGCGCTCGCGCGTCGCCGGGCGCACTCGGGTATCGCCGTTTATCACCCGCGATACCGTCATGGGCGACACGCCTGCCGTTCGGGCGACGTCGCTGATCGTCGGCGGCCTGCCCGGCCGGGTTTTCGCTGCCTTGCGCTGTTCCGCGTCCATGTCTCTCAAATGCCCGGTGCGTGCGGGAAGCGCAACGCCTCGTAATAAGCGAGACTGTGCGCGGGCGGGACTTCGCCCGCCGGCAAGGGCAGATGCGACTTGCTCTGGAAATAAGCGATCGAGGCATCGCGCCACCATTGCGCCTCGCGGTGCTGGATCGCGAGGAAGGTCGTCGCCTTGGCGTAACGTTCGGGATCGACATAGCGCTGCATGGCTGTCCAAGTGTTTTGCATATCGGCTACCTGGGTGACGCCGAGCGTGTAGTGATGGACCAGCGAATCCCAAAGCGTCTCATCTGACGCCATGCGATACGTCCAGGGTAAATGGTGGAACCACAACAGGTATTTGTCACCGACTGTCGCCAGGTCGGCGAAGCGCTTGGCGACCGGCGGCGCATATTGCGCCACAGCATTGCTGCCGGTCTTGGTGCGGTCGAAACCGATGCCGGTCGCATCGGCGCGGTTGTAATAAGCCGGGTTCCACTCCGCCTGCGGCAGGTTGTCGACCCACGGCGCCGGGCCGTAGTGATGGTTCGTCCCCATCTGATGCGCAAGGCCGAGCGGCGTCATGTAGTTCACCACCGCCTCCCGCGACAGCATCATCATGTCGACCGTAGGGCCGACGAAGCCGGGATCGAGACTGAAGGTCATCTTCGCCCATTCGACAGCAATCGCGCGTGACGAAGCGGTCGGATCCCAGGCGAGTCGGCCGAAGGCGTACCAATTCGCCTGATTGAAGTCCGAGCCGCACCAATCGCGGTCACTGCCAATATTGGCGACGCCGGCGATCAGGCTGAGCTGGTGATGATCGAGTTCGCCGTCAATCACCTTGGCGACGGTCGAGCCCGGCCCGTCGGCATAAGTATCCGCATCGAGCGTCTCCTGAAACAGCGCGCCCAGATAGACAAGGTGCGTCGCAAAGCCGAGATATTCCTTGGTGATCTGTACCTCCAGACCAAGCGGCGTCTTCGGCATGGCGCCGAACAAGGGCGAGAACGGCTCGCGCGGCTGGAAATCGATCGGGCCGTTCTTGACCTGCAGCACGACGTTGTCGGCGAACTGGCCGTCGAGCGGCTTGAACTCGTCGTAAGCCTCCTTGGCGCGATCGCCATCGCCGGTCGCGGTGTAGACGAACGCGCGCCAGATCACGATGCCGTGATGGGGCGCGAGTGCCGCGGCGAGCATGTTGGCGCCTTGCGAATGGCTGCGGTGATAGTCGCCGGGGCCCGGCTGGCCTTCCGAATTGGCCTTGACGAGGAAGCCGCCGAAATCGGGGATCGCCTTGTAGATTTCGTCGGCCTTGGCCTTCCACCAGGCGGCGACCTGGGGATCGAGCGGGTCGGCGGTCTTGAGCCCGCCAAGCTTGATCGGCGAGGCGAAATTGACCGACAGATAGACCTTGATGCCATAGGGCCGGAAGATGTCGGCGAGCGCGGCTGCCTTGGCGATGAAGCGCGGCGTCAGGATATCGGGCGAGGCATTGACGTTGTTGAGCACGGTGCCGTTGATCCCGATCGAGGCGTTGGCGCGCGCGTAATCGGTGTAGCGCGGATCGTGCCAGTCGGGCAGGCGCCACCAGTCCCAGATCGATTCCCCGGCGTAACCGCGCTCGACGGTGCGATCGAGATTGTCCCAATGATCGAGCATCCGGATGCGGACCTTGGGCGTCGAGGCGAGATCGAGCCGATCGATCGGAGCACCCGTCTGGACCTGGCGCAGCAGCGCGAAGGCACCGTAGAGCACGCCGACGTCGCTGTTGCCGGTGACGATCGTCACCGCCTTGCCGTCGACGGTCGCACTGCGCAGCAGATAACCTTCGTCGCCAAGGCCCGATAGCGGCAGGTGGAGCGCAGCGATCGCTGGCAGTTCGGCCGGCGTGCCGACCAGGATCGCGCCGACTCCGGCGGTGTGGGCGACCGGCTCGGGCCGGGCGAGCAGGCCCCCGAGGCCGCGCTGCAACTCCGCGACGGCGACACCGATGGTTGGCGAGGGCGCTGCGGGCGCGACGATCGCGGCCGCGTGGGGCGCCGCCGCGGCGCGAATTCCTTGCGGTAGAGGCTGGTATCGCAACCACAAGGCGTAGCCGTCCTCGGCCGCGGCGGGTGACGCCGCCAGCCCCAGCGCCATGACGATCGTGACAATTGCCGCCAGACGTGCGATCCGTTCGATCATTATCCTCTCCCGCTTGCCCTTTGCCTTTGCGGCGACGATCGGGCATTGACAAGACCAATTGTCCTGACGCATGTTAGCGCTATCAAGAAGGGTGCTGTCAAGCACTCGATCCGAAAAGGGAGAGACTATGCGGAAAACGGGGGTGCGCGCAGCGCTGGTCACGACGGCGGCGCTGCTGGCAACGGGTCTTCCGCTGGCCACTTCGAGCTTCGCGACTCCACCAAAGGCGGCCGCTGCTGCCGCGATTCCGCTTTACAAAAACGCATCGGCGCCGATCGCCGATCGCGTCGACGATCTCCTGAAGCGCATGACGCTGGAGGAGAAGGTCGCCCAGCTCGAGGTGATTTGGCAGAACAAAGACAAGATTTTCGACAAGAACCTCCAATTCGATCCGGCCAAGATGGCCAGCGAATATCCCAACGGAATCGGTGGCGTCGCGCGTCCTTCCGACGCGCACGGACCGATCTCGCCGCGGGTCGAGCCGGGGCGCGATATCGCTGCGACGATCAAGCTGGTCAACGCGATGCAGCGCTGGTCGATCGAGCATACAAGGCTCGGCATCCCGATCCTGTTCCACGAGGAGGGACTGCACGGCTATGCCGCCGAGGACGCGACCAGCTTCCCGGTGCCGATCGCGCTCGCCTCGTCGTGGGACACCGATCTGGTGCGGCAGGTCAACACCGTCACCGCGCGCGAGATCAGGGCGCGCGGCGTGACGCAGGCGCTTACCCCGGTGGTCGATATCGCCCGCGATCCGCGCTGGGGCCGGATCGAGGAGACGTTCGGCGAAGACCCCTATCTGGTCGGCGAGATGGGCGTCGCCGCAATCCAGGGCCTGCAGGGGCCCGGCCGGGCGCGCATCCTGACGCCGGGGCACGTCTTCGCCACGCTCAAGCATTTCACCGGCCATGGCCAGGCCGAAAGCGGCGAGAATGTCGGCCCGGCGCCCATCTCCCGCCGCGAGTTGCGCGAGAATTTCTTCCCGCCGTTCGAGGAGGCGATCCGCCGCACCGGGGTCGAGGCGGTGATGCCGTCGTACAACGAGATCGACGGCGTGCCCTCGACCGCCAACAAATGGCTGCTAACGCAAGTGCTGCGCGGTGAATGGGGTTTCCAGGGCGCGATCACCAGCGATTATTCGGCGGTCGATCAGCTAATGAGCCTGCATCATGTCGCCGGCAGCCTGGAGCAGGCGGCGCGCGAGGCGCTCGATGCCGGGGTCGACATGGACCTGCCCGACGGGCTTTCCTACGCGACCCTGGTCAAGCAGGTGCGCGAGGGCAAGGTCAGCGAGGCCGAGATCGATAACGCAGTGCGCCACGTCCTCGATATGAAGTTCCGCGCCGGGCTGTTCGAGCATCCCTATGCCGATGTCGCCGCGGCGCAGGCGATTACCAACAATGCCGAGGCGCAGCAAATCGCGCTCAAGGCCGCCGAGGAATCGGCGGTGCTGCTCAAGAACGACGGCACGCTACCCCTGAAGGCCGTCGGCACGATCGCGGTGATCGGCCCCGATGCCGCCAAGGCGCACCTCGGCGGCTATTATGGCGAGCCGCCGCACACCGTGTCGCTGCTCGACGGGATCAAGGCCAAGGTCGGCGGCAAGGCCAAGGTGGTCTATGCCGAGGGCGTCGAGATCACCAGGAACGACGATTGGTGGCACGACCAGGTCGAACTTGCCGACCCGGCGAAGAACGAGCAGCGCATTCAGCAGGCGGTGGCTGTGGCCAAGACCGCCGACACGATCGTCCTCAATTTCGGCGGCAACGAGGAAACCAGCCGCGAAGGCTGGGCGCCCAACCATCTCGGCGACCGCGCCAGCCTCAAGCTGCTCGGCCAGCAGCAGCAACTGTTCGACGCGCTGAAGGCGCTCGGCAAGCCGATGGTGGTGGTGCTGACCAACGGCCGGCCGCTCGCGGTCAACAGGGTCGCGGCGGAGAGCAATGCGCTGATCGAGAGCTGGTATCTCGGCGAGGCGACCGGCACCGCGATGGCCAATATCCTGTTCGGCGACTTCAATCCCGGCGGCAAGCTGCCCGTCACCTTTCCCAAGAGCGTCGGGCAGTTGCCGATGTTCTACAATTACAAGCCGTCGGCGCATCGCGGCTATCTGTTCGGCGACAACGGGCCGCTGTTCCCGTTCGGCTATGGCCTCAGTTACTCGACCTTCACGATGAGCGCGCCCCGACTGTCGGCGGCGGCGATCGGCACCGGCGGCAGCGTCGACGTGTCGGTCGACGTCACCAATACCTCTGCCCGAGCGGGAGCGGCGGTGGTCGAGCTCTATATCCACGATAAGGTCAGCTCGGTGACCCAGCCGGTGAAGGAGCTGAAGGGCTTCCGCCGCGTCGAGCTGGCACCCGGCGAGCACAAGACGGTGACGATGACGCTAACCCCGCGAAGTTTGTCGCTGTGGAACATCGATATGAAGCGGGTGGTCGAGCCCGGCGAGTTCGATGTGATGACGGGGCCGAGCTCGGATGATTTGCAGACCACCACACTGAGGGTGACGGGATGATGGATACCTTTGACCGTCACCCCCGCGAAAGCGGGAACCCATCTCCCGACCGTTCCGCCTGGACAATGCACAGGAGATGGGTCCCCGCTTTCGCGGGGATGACAGCGATGGTCGCGGCGATTTCGCCCGCTCATGCCCAGCAGCATTGGGTCGCCTCGTGGGGCGCGGCACAGCAAATCCCTGAGCCGCAGAACAGCCTCTCCCCCGCCGACATGACCGACGCAACGCTGCGCGAGATCGTCCACCTCTCGATCGGCGGCCCCGAGGTGCGGGTGCGCTTCTCCAACGCCTTCGGCACGCAGCCGCTGGTGATCGACGCGGCGCACATCGCCCGCGCAATCAAGCCGGGCACGTCGGCGATCGATCCGGCGAGCGACACCGCCCTCACCTTCGGCGGCGCGCGGTCGGTGACGATCCCGGCGGGCGCCGAATACGATTCCGATCCCGTCGCCTTTCCCGCGGCGCCGGGCGGCGACATCGCCGTCACCTTCCATCTGCCGCAGGCGCCGGTGCAGGAGACGGGCCATCCCGGCTCGCGCTCGACCAGCTTTTACCTCCATGGCAACCATGTCGGCGACGCCGATCTCGCCGGCGCCGGGACCGTCGAGCATTGGTATCAGTTGAGCGGCATTGCGGTCGCTGCCCCGGCGGACGCGCATACGATCGTCGCGCTGGGTGATTCGATCACCGACGGCCATGCCTCGACCACCAATGGCAACGACCGCTGGCCCGACGTGCTCGCCGCGCGGCTGCGCGGCGATCCGGCGACCGCCGATGTCGGCGTGGTCAATGCCGGGATCGGCGGCAACCGCGTGCTGCTCGACGGGCTCGGCCCCAACATGGTCGCGCGGTTCGAGCGCGACGTGCTGGCGCGGCCCGGCGTTTCCGACGTGATCGTGCTGGAGGGCGTCAACGACATCGGCTCGCTGACCCGCGAGCATCCGGTGACGCAAGCGGTGCTCGACGAGCAGCGTCACCAGATCATCAGCGCCTACAGGCAGATCATCGAGCGCGCCCACGCCCACCATATCCGCGTTTACGGCGCGACGATCATGCCGTTCACCGGCTCGGATTATTATCATCCGAGCGCGACGGTCGATGCCGACCGGCAGAAGATCAACGCCTGGATCCGCGCGCCCGGCCATTTCGACGGGGTGATCGATTTCGACGCGGCGACGCGCGATCCGGCGCATCCCGAGCGGCTGCTGCCGGCCGACGATTCGGGCGATCATCTCCATCCCGGCCCGGCCGGCTATGCGGCGATGGGCGGGGCGATCCCGCTGTCGCTGTTCGGCCGCGGCGGCAAAGCGCACGGTCCCGAGGTGGCGATCACCTTCGACGACCTGCCGGTCCACGGCCCGCTGCCCAAGGGCGACACGCGGATCGCGATCATGGCCCGGATCGCCGCCGCGCTGAAGGCCTATGGCGTGCCGCCAACCTATGGCTTCACCAACGGCGGCTTCGCCGCCAACGAGCCCGCCTCGGTGCCCGCGCTCGACCAGTGGCGCGCCGGCGGCAACGTGCTCGCCAATCACACCTGGTCGCACATGGACCTCAACAAGAACAGCGCCGCCGCTTGGGAAGCCGATCTGCTGCGCAACGAGCCTGTCATCTCCTCGCGGATGAAGGGCGCCGACTGGCACTGGCTGCGCTTCCCTTATCTTTCCGAGGGCGACACGTCGGCCAAGCGCAGGGAAATCCGGCAGTTCCTCAGCGACCACGGCTACAAGATCGCCAGCGTGACGATGAGCTTCGGCGATTATGCCTGGAACGAGCCCTATGGCCGCTGCGTGGCGAAGGACGACGAGGCGGCGATCGCCCGTCTCAAGGCGAGCTACCTGCAAGCCGCTGCCGACACGCTGACCTATGCCGAGGCGGCGTCGCGGAAGGTGGAAGGACGGCAAATTCCGCTGGTGCTGCTGATGCACGTCGGTGCGCTGGATTCGCACCTGCTGCCGCAACTGCTCGCCTTCTACAAGGCGCAAGGGGTGCGCTTCGTTTCGCTCGCCGATGCCGAGAGCGATCCCTTCTACGCCGGCGAGGTCGACCCGGCGAAGGGGGCGCATCCGGCGACGCTGGAGGCGGTGGCGGCTGAAAAGCACATCACGCTGCCGCAGGCGCCCGCCATGCCCGCCGATCTGGACACGATATGTCGATAAGCCGCCTTGACTCAATCGCGCGGCCCCATATTGGGAGCGCTATCACGATCAATCATATCACGGGGAAACGATGACCAGCCCGTCCTTCTCGATTGAAGCCGCCCTGCCCGCCGACTGGCGCGAGGGCGTGTTCGTCGGCCGCATCGATCGCGGCGACGGGCCATGCGTCGTACTGATCCGCGATGGCCGGCTGATCGACGTGACGGCGGCGGCGCCAACCGTCTCCGCCTTTGCCGAGGCGGGCGCGCCGGCCGATCTTGGCGGCAAGGACCTCGGGCCGCTCGACGGCCTAGCCCTGTCGCATGAGCCGGGCGCGGCGATCTGCCTGTTGAGCCCGATCGACCTGCAATGCGTCAAGGCATCGGGCGTCACCTTCGCCGTCTCCGCGCTTGAACGGGTGATCGAGGAGCGAGCGCGCGGCGACGCGAGCAAGGCAGCCGAGGTGCGCGGCCGGCTCGAACAGCGCGTCGGCGGCTCGATCCGCTCGGTGGTGCCGGGCACGCCCGAGGCGGCGGCGCTCAAGCAGGCGCTGATCGAGGACGGCATGTGGTCGCAATATCTCGAGGTGGCGATCGGGCCGGATGCCGAGATCTTCACAAAGTCGCCGGTGCTGTCGACTGTCGGCTGGGGCGCCCCGGTCGGCATCCGGTCGGACTCGACCTGGAACAACCCCGAGCCCGAGGTGGTGGTGCTGGTCAATTCGGCCGGCAAGGCATTGGGCGCGACGCTCGGCAACGACGTCAATTTGCGCGATTTCGAGGGCCGTTCGGCGCTGCTGCTCGGCAAGGCCAAGGACAACAATGCCTCCTGCTCGCTCGGCGCCTTCGTCCGGCTGTTCGACGGCCGCTTCACGATGGAAGACGTGCGCAAGGCCGAGCTCGATCTGGAGATCACCGGCACCGACGGCTATCGCCTCACCGGCCACAGCTCGATGGACCAGATCAGCCGCGATCCCGAGGATCTGGTCCGCCAGGCAATGAGCGAGCATCACTATCCCGACGGCTTCGTCCTATTCCTCGGCACCTTGTTCGCGCCGACGCAGGACCGTGACGAGCCCGGCCGCGGCTTTACCCACAAGATCGGCGACACGGTGACGATCGCGACGCCGCGGCTCGGCCGGCTCGTTAATCCCGTCACCACCTCGAAAGAGGCGCCCGCCTGGAAAACCGGGATCGGCGCGCTGATGACCAACCTTGCCGGCCGCGGCCTGCTTTCGGGCCGCGCGTGACCCCGTTTTCCCCTGTCCGGCGGCCCACGCCGGCGATCAAGGCCAGTTAGCAATGCTTCAGGAAGTCCCGACCAAGACCGCTGCCGCCAACTGGCGCGCGCGCTACCCCAGCCTCGCCGACAAGCGCGTGTTCATTTCCGGCGGCGGCTCGGGGATCGGCGCCGGAATCGTCGAGGCGTTCGTCGCGCAGGGATCGCGGGTGGCGTTCGTCGATATCGCCGACGAACCGTCGCGCGCGCTGGTCGGCAAGCTGAGCGAGGGAGCCGCTTATGCCCCCCATTTCGAACATTGCGATATCACCGACGTCGATGCCTATGTCGCTGCGATCCGCCGCGCCGAGGAGGCGTTCGGCGGCATCGACGTGCTGATCAACAACGCCGCCAACGACGATCGCCACACCGTCGGCGAGGTGACGCCGGCCTATTGGGACGAGCGAATGGCGGTCAATCTGCGCCACCAATTCTTCGCTTCGCAAACCGTGGCGCCGGGGATGAAGGCGCGCGGCGGCGGCGCGATCGTCAACCTGGGCTCGATCAGCTGGCATCTCGGCCTGCCCGAGCTGACGCTCTACCAGACCGCCAAGGCGGCGATCGAGGGGCTGACGCGCAGCCTGGCGCAGGATTTCGGCCGCGACGGCATTCGCGTCAACACCATCGTGCCGGGCAACGTCAAGACGCCGCGGCAGGACAAATGGTACACGCCCGAGGGCGAGGCCGAGCTGGTCGCCAGCCAGTGCCTCAACGGCCGCATCCTGCCCGCCGACATCGCCGCCATGGCGCTGTTCCTCGCCTCCGACGACGCGCATATGTGCACCGCGCACGCCTATTTCGTCGACGCCGGCTGGCGTTGACATGGCCGGCGGGCTGACCCGGCGCGAGACGCTCGGCGCGCTGGCCGCCGGCATCGCGGCGGTTGCAGCGCCCGCCGGAGCCTTACCCCTTACATACCACCCCGGCGAAGGCCGGGGTCCAGCATCGGACCGGTCGGTACTGGACCCCGGCCTTCGCCGGGGTGGTACGAACGATCCTATCCAGCCCAAATCGCTCCAGGCGATCGCGGCAACCAAGAACATGCGCTTCGGCTCATGCTTCAAGTGGGGCCGGCCGGGGCAGGATAGCGGCTCGTTCGCCAACCCACGCTACGCCGCGCTGCTCGATCACGATTGCGGGCTGCTGGTCCCCGAGAACGAGCTCAAATGGCAGGCGCTGCGGCCGACGCCCGACAGCTTCAACTTCGCGCCGTTCGACGCAATGCTCGCCTGGTCGGAAAAGCACGGCTTTGCGATGCGCGGCCATAACCTCCTGTGGAACCAGCCCAAGTGGATGCCGGCGTGGGAGCGCAACTACGATTTCGGCCCGACCCCTTCGAAGGCCGCCGCGGCAATGCTTGTCGACCACATCCGCACCGTCTGCACGCGCTACGGCACGCGGATCGGCGCCTATGACGTCGTCAACGAGACGGTGGTGCCGGAGGACGGCAGCCTGCACGAGACCAATCTCTCCAGAGCGATCGGCGGCACGATCCAGACGGTCGACCTCGCCTTCCGCACCGCGCGCGAGGCGGCGCCGCACGCTCAGCTGGTCTACAACGACTATATGAGCTGGGAGGCCGGCAACGAGCATCACCGCGCCGGCGTGCTGCGGCTGCTCGAAGGCCTGCGCAAGCGCGGCACCCCGGTCGATGCGCTCGGCGTGCAGTCGCACATCAGGACCAGCGGGCCCGATATCGCTGCGACGGTTGCCCAGCAGGAGCCGGCGTGGCGCCGCTTCCTCGACGAGGTGACGGGCATGGGTTACGCGCTGGTCGTCACCGAGCTCGACGTGCACGACGATGGCCTGCCGGCCGATTTCGCCGCCCGCGATCGTGCAGTGGCGGATTACACACGCGCCTACCTCGACATCATGCTCGATTATCCGCAGCTCCGTGACGTGCTGGCCTGGGGGCTGACCGACCGCTATTCATGGCTGCAAACCTCGCAACCGCGCGCCGACGGCATCCCGCGGCGCTGCTGCCCCTACGACGCCGAGTTCCGCATGAAACCGATGCGCGCCGCGATCGGCGAAGCACTCGCCGCCGCATCCCCGCGCGCCCGGCAAGGCTGACCAACCACCGGTCGTCCAACGCCGGTCGAGCACGAACCGGGAATCTTGATTCCGCAAGACCGGCAAATGGAAGACCTAAAAAGGAGGGCGCCTTTCCTCCCCCGAAAGGCGCCCTCCATGCTGCCGAGGGATCGGACAGCTGTCAGAAATTGGCTCGCATGATGAACGAGTACCGTCGGTCGTTCATGAAATAGGAGCGCGGCCCCATCAATCCACTGGTGGTGAACATCTGCTCGGTCTTGGTCACTTCGTTGGTGAGATTCACCGCCTGGACGCCGATCTTGATGTTCTTGGTGAGCGAATAGAACGCCGATGCATCAAGTTGTCCGGTCGCAGCGTTGAAAATGGGGTAGTAAGGATAGATTACGTCCGCGTCCGTGAGCAGGAACCTTGAACGCCAATTATAGGCAGCGCGCAACGAGACCGGTCCTTTCTCATAGAACAGCTGCACGTTGACATTGTGCTTCGACAGTTGCTCGAGAGGCAGCTTGCCGGTCGGGATCGTCGATGCCGTGACGGGCGCCCCATTGTTAAGGAACGAATTGGGCAGGCCCTTGCTGTTGAGGTAGGTGTAATTGGCGTTGACCCCCAATCCGCTGAGGAAGCCCGGCAGGAAATCGAATGTCTGCTGATAGTTGACCTCGACGCCCTTGATCTTGCCGCTGCCGGTGTAATTGGCCGGGCCGCGGACGTAGATCGTCTCGGTCACGCCACCGCTGGTGACGTCACGCGGCACCACCGACGAATAGAAGAAGTTCTTGATGTTCTTATAGAAGGCGTCGACCGTCAGCGAGCCGACACGAGCGAAATACCATTCGAGCGAGACATCGAACTCGTCGGCAGTCGCCGGTTTCAGGTACGGGTTGCCCGCAGTCGCCGAAATCTGTCCTGAATCCGCGTCGTAGCTAGTATCCAGGAAATTGCGAATGTCGCCCAGACTTGGCGGCGCCAGCGTCCTCGATCCGGCGAGCCGTAAAATCAAGTCTCGCGTCAACCCGAACTTCAGATTCACGCTCGGCAGGAAATAGTGGCGATCCGTGACGGCGAGGTTGGGCGATGTTTCACCGGTGGCGAACTTCTGCAGATCATTATACTGCTCCGGAGTCAGCTTACAGATACCGCTCGGCGGGATCGGATTGCCATTTTCGTCGTCTTTTGGCGCGCAACGTGTGGGTTGAGGTTCATTCACGCCGATCTTAGTCGCGGTCGGAACACCGAGATTACCCAGCGATGTCGTCCGCAGTCCGACATAGCGCACGCCGATATTGCCCTTCAGGCGAATACCGCCGAAGATCGGGTTATCGTTGCCGAAATTCAGCATCACATAGGCGTCTTCGTGGCGTTGCGTGACCTTTTGGATTTCCGAAGGCAGGAACGGCGTGCCGGGGATCACGCCGTCGCGATCCGCCGCTGGCTTCCACGTGGTCTGCCCCGCGGCGTGATCCGTCGTTCTCCAATAGTCCCCGATGTCGTTGGCGAATTGCCCGAACTGGTTGTAACCGTCGATCAGATTGCCGCTATAGTAGAAACCGCCGACCGGCCCGGGCGTCTGCCCCCGAAAAAAATTGTTGAAGCTGTAAAATGCCGACTGGTCGCCGCCGGCCTGCGACAACCAGACCGGTCCCGATTGACCGCCTGCCCATACCTCGCTGAGCACACCCCAGTTATAGGCAGTCGATCGCACCGTTTCGTCGCGCTTGGCGGCACGCACGCCGACGGTGATCTTCTGCAGGAAGAGATCGTCGTCGTCGAAGTCGTAGGCGACATCGCCCTTGAACGCCCATTCATGCCCCGTGCTGTGCTCGATATGATCCATCGCCGCACGCCAGAACTCATTCGCCGGATCTTCGAAATAGGCGGCGTCCTGGCTCGCCGGGCCCGGCGCGGCGCCCGGCGCGTGGGGAATCACGACCGGAAGGTCGCCAGAAATATCCAGCTCCTGGTCGGCGAAGGTCGACCCGAACACCGACACGTCAAGCGTATCGTGCCGCGCTTTCGTATAATCGCCGTCGAGATTGATGTCCCAATGGTCGTTGGGCTTGAACTTGAAGTTCATGCCATAGTCGCTGACGATATTCTCGTCCTGGACCTGGCGCCGTGACAAGGATTGCTGCTGCCCTCCCTTGGGCACGGTGGAATCGGCCGACCGCCATCCCGTGCCGGGCAGCGTGATATAGCCTTTCTCGAAAATGCCCTGGTCGTCGTATTGATAGTTCTGGAAGGTGCCGATCGGGCACTCGGCGCGCGCCTGACCGTTGGCGCCGTTGCCGTTGGGCTGACAGCCGTAGGGATAGGTATTGTACTCCGAAAGATCGGGAGCGCTCTCGAACGTGTGCTCGCCCCAATTGCTTTTCGAATCGGTGCGCAGGTATTGCGCCGTCAGCTTGGCGCGGTGGTCGAGGCTCTCCCACTGGCCAGCGACCGCGACGCCGTAACGCTTGTGGTCGTAATCCTGTGTGCGGAACTGGCCACCAAGCGGCGCATAGCGCGTACCGCCAAGGTCGGCGAAACCGTCCGCGCCCGGCGTTTCAGCCGTATCGCAAGGGGCCTTAGATGCCGGCAAGGTCATGGTATCGGCGTCGGTCGGCAGCAGGCTCCGGCAAACGGTGTTGCCGTTTTCATCGACGGTCGAGCCGCCGTCGCGAGTCTGGAAGTTGGTTACCTGAATGCCGTCGGCGCGGCTCCTCAATTGAGAATAGGCGAAGTCGGCGAGCAGGCCGAATGTGCCGGCGCCGGTCTCCCACGTATCGCTGACCAGCAGCGAATCGGTCGGCGCCCATTTCTTGCTGAGATCGCCGTAGTTCATCTCGGTGTCCCAACTGATGTGGAACCCCTTATTGTCGAGCGGCACGCGCGTGTTGAGGTTGACCGTGCCGGCCAGCCCGCCCTCGATCATCGCGGCGGTGGTATTCTTGTAGACCTCGACCGAGCCGAGCAACTCGGAAGGCACGTCCGAGAAGTTGATCGCCTGGCCGTAGACGCCGGCGGAGAAGGTGTCGCGTCCGTTGAACTCCGAACGAACGAAGCTGAGGCCGCGGACGGTGATGCCCGAGCCCTCGACCGAGAAATGGTCCGGGTCGTTGCTGCCGGCGAAACGGTTCATTTCGACGCCCGGAACGCGCTGCAGCGCCTCGGTCACCGAGCGATCGGGCAGCGCACCGATGTCGGTCGCGGTGATTGCATCGACCACTGTGTCCGAGTTGCGCTTGATTTCCTGCGAATTGGCGAGGCTGGCGCGGATGCCCGTGACGATGATGTCGGTCGACCCGGCGGGCGTGGTGCCAGCCTGCGTCGTGCCGGAGGCGGGCGGCGGTGTCTGGGTCTGATCGGAGGTTTGCGCGAAAGCCGGAACTGCCGTCAGGCCGCACATCGCGATAAGCGAGGCCCCGCACCTGAATGCCATCGAGCGCCGATTGGCCGCCCCGGCACGGGCGCACGTTACAACAGCACGGAAATCGCGCATGAAGTCCTCCCCTGATAGCGCTAACAACTTATGTTGCAGCTTTTTCGTAGTCTTGTCCGAGTAAAGCATATTGCTTTATTCCGCAAGAGCCCTGAAACAATCCATCCGATTGCCGTCCCAACTTGTGACAAATGTGCAACGCACGCCGTCACGACGGGTGGCGAGCCGGATTTGACGAACGGCCGAATCGGCCCATAACCGAGGCCATCGGGAGGGGAGGCAATCGACGCGCATGGAAGACCGGCGGATTCGCGATATCGTTATCGTCGGTGGCGGCACCGCCGGCTGGATGGCGGCGGCGGCGCTCTCGCGCTTCACCAACAACGGCTATACCCGCGTCACCTTGGTCGAATCGGCGGCGATCGGCACGATCGGCGTCGGCGAGGCGACGATCCCGCCGCTCGTCACCTTCAACACGATGCTGGGCATCAACGAGAACGATTTCCTCGCCGCGACGCAGGCGAGCTTCAAGCTGGGCATCGAGTTCGTCGGCTGGGGGCGGCCCGGCGAGCGTTATTTCCACCCCTTCGGCGCGCACGGGCACGAGCTGCACGGCGTCGCCTTCCACCAGCTTTACCTGCGCGAGCGGCAGCGCCGGGCGACGCCCGACATCTCGGCCTATGCGATGAGCGCCGCCGCCGCCTACCGCGGCCGTTTCGCCCGCCCCTCGCGCGAGGCCAAGCCGCCGCTCTCCAGCATCTTCTACGCCTTCCATTTCGACGCCGGACTCTACGCGCGGTTCCTGCGCGGTTATGCCGAGCGTAACCGCGCGACGCGGATCGAGGGCAAGGTGGTCGACGTCGCGCGGCGTGGGGAGGACGGCTTCGTCGAGTCGATCACGCTCGACGACGGCCGCACGATCGCCGGCGACCTGTTCATCGACTGCTCGGGCTTCCGCGGCCTCCTCATCGAGCAGGCGCTCGGCACCGGCTACGAGGATTGGTCGCACTGGCTGCCCGCCGACCGTGCGGTGACGGTGCAATGCGACCTTCCCGGCCCGCCCGATCCCTTCACCCGCGCGACGGCGCACCCCGGCGGCTGGCAATGGCGCATCCCACTCAGGGAGCGGATGGGCAATGGCTTCGTCTATTCGAGCGCCTTCACGAGCGACGACGAGGCGCGGGAGACGCTGGTCGCCAATCTGGAAGGCGCGATGCGCGGCGAGCCGCGCGCGCTCTCCTTCACCACCGGCCGACGCAAGCAGGCGTGGACCGCCAACGTCGTCTCGCTCGGCCTGTCGAGCGGCTTCGTCGAGCCGCTCGAATCGACCAGCATCCACATGGTCCAGGCCGGGATCGCACAGCTCATCGCCATGTTCCCCGACCGCCGCTTCGATCCCATCGAGCGCGACCGCTACAATGCGGTGATCCAGGATATCTACGAGGACGTGCGCGACTTCATCATCCTGCATTACCACGCCAACCAGCGCGGCGATTCGCCCTTCTGGGAGCATTGCCGGACAATGACGATCCCCGACAGCCTGGCGACCAAGCTGGCGCTGTGGCGGGGCAAGGGCCGCTCGTTCCGCGACAATGCCGAGCTGTTCGCCACGTCGAGCTGGGTGGCGGTGATGCTCGGCCAGAACATCTGGCCCGAAGGCTACGACCCGATCGCCGATTCGCTCGATCCCGACAAGGTAGCGATCGAGCTCGAACGCATCCGCCAGCGTTATGCGGAAACCGCCGAGGCGATGCCGAGCCATGCCGAGTTCATCGCCCGCTGCCTCGACAACCGTCCCGCGATGACGGCGGCCGCGTCGTGATCGCCGACCGCATCCGCCGCATCGTCATCGTCGGCGGCGGCACCGCCGGCTGGATGACCGCCGCCGCGCTGGTCCGCGTGATGGGCGAGGTCGAGGGGCTGACCATCACGCTGATCGAATCGGACGCGATCGGCACCGTCGGCGTCGGCGAGGCGACGATCCCGCAGATCCAGCTGTTCAACGCGCTGGTCGGGCTCGACGAGAACGATTTCGTCCGCGCGACCAACGCCACCTACAAGCTCGGCATCGAATTCCGCGACTGGACGCGGCCGGGGCATCGCTACGTCCATCCGTTCGGCTTCTACGGGCTCGACATGAAGGGGATCGAGTTCCACCACCATTGGCTGAAGGGCAAGGCGCTCGGCGACCCGCACAGCCTCGACGATTATTCGCTGGGCATCGTCGCGGCGCACCAGAAGCGCTTCGCGCGGCCGCGGCCCGATCTGCCCAATTCGCCGCTTTCCAAGATTTCCTACGCCTTCCAGTTCGACGCCAGCCTCTATGGCCGCTACCTACGCAGCCTCGCCGAAGCCGGCGGCGCGAAGCGCGTCGAAGGCCGGATCGTCGATGTCGTGCAGCACGGCGAGACCGGCTTCGTCGAGGCGGTGACACTGGAGAGCGGCGCGGGCGTCGAGGGCGATTTGTTCATCGACTGCTCGGGCTTCCGCGCGCTGCTGATCGGGCAGACGATGGGCAGCGGGTTCGAAGACTGGTCGCGCTGGCTGCCGTGCGACCGGGCGATGGCGGTGGCTTGCGAAAGCGACGGCGACCCCGAGCCGCTGACGCGATCGACCGCGCGGCCGGCTGGCTGGCAATGGCGCATTCCGCTGCAGCACCGCATCGGCAACGGCTATGTCTATTCGAGCGCGCACCTCTCCGACGACGAGGCGGCGGCGACGCTGCTCGCCAATCTCGACGGGCCGGCGCTCGGCGATCCGCGGCCGCTGCGCTTCAAGGCCGGCCACCGGCCGCGCGCCTGGGTGAAGAACGTCATCGCCTTCGGCCTTGCCGCCGGCTTCCTCGAACCGCTCGAATCGACCAGCATCCACCTCGTCCAGTCGGGCATCGCGCGGATGATGAGCCTGTTCCCGACCCGCGCCTTCGACGAGCTCGAGATCGCCCGGTTCAACGAGCAGACGGAGCGCGAATATATCGACATCCGCGATTTCCTGGTGCTGCACTACAAGGCGACGGAGCGCGCCGACACGCCGTTCTGGGATTATTGCCGCACGCTCGATCCGCCCGAGGGGCTCGCCTACAAGCTCGACATGTTCCGCAGGAGCGGCCGCATCTTCCGAGAACATAACGAGATTTTTACCGAAACGAGCTGGCTGTCGGCGATGATCGGCCAGGGCATCGAGCCCGAGGGCTACCACCCCGCCGCCGACCTGTTGCCCGACGAGGAGACGCTGACCCGGCTCGCGCATATCCGCGAGGTGATCAACCATGTCGCGCCGACCATGCCGTTGCAGCGCGATTTCCTGGTCGAGCAGGGCGGCGCCTCGGGCGAGCCGTTGCTGCGCCGCGCGTCGTGACCGCCCTGCCCCCGCCCGCGCCGATCCGCGAGGTCGCGGGGGTCGATCGCCGCCGTTTCGACGAGGAGATTCGGCCCGCCGGCCAGCCGGTGGTGCTGCGCGGGCTCGCCGCCAGCTGGCCGGCGGTCGAGGCTGGGCGGCACGGGCCGGAGGCGATCGTAGACTACATCATGGCCTGCAAGCCGACGCGGCGGGTCGATGCGATCGTCGGCCCGCCCGAGGTCGAGGGTCGCTTCTTCTACCGCGACGATCTGCGCGCGCTCAACTTCACCCGCGGCAATGCGCCGCTCGGCGACGTGCTCGGCCGGCTGCTGCGCGACCGCGCGGTCGAGCGCCCTTATGCCATGGCTGTGCAATCCGAGGTCATCCCCGAGCTGCTGCCCGGCTTCGTCGAAACCAACCGGATCAACCTCGTCGACGGCGACGTGCAACCGCGACTCTGGATCGGCAACGCGATCCGCGTCGCGCCGCATTACGATCTCAAGGAGAATGTCGGCGTGGTGATCGCTGGTCGGCGCCGCTTCACCGTCTTCCCGCCCGAACAGCTGGCCAACCTCTATCCCGGCCCGTTCGAGCTGACCCCCGCGGGCACGCCGGTCAGCATGGTCGATCTTGCCGCGCCAGACCTCAATGCCTTTCCCCGCTTCGCCGAGGCCTGGAAAACTGCGCAGGCCGCCGAGCTGGCGCCGGGCGATGCGATCTACCTGCCGTTCCAATGGTGGCACGGCGTCGATTCGCTCGATCCGGTCAGCGCCTTCGTCAATTACTGGTGGACCGACGACGGGGCGGCGTTCGGCAATCCCTATGATGCCATGCTGCACGCACTGCACACGCTGAAGCCGCTGCCGCCCGAGCAGCGCGCGGCGTGGCGGCGGATGTTCGATTACTATGTCTTTGCCGACCACGATCCGGTCGAGCACCTGCCCGCCCATGCCAGGGGGCTGCTCGGGCCGCAGACCCCAGCGCTGCGCGCCGCGCTCACTGCGACATTGAAGGACGTGCTGAAGCGCCTATAAGCAAGCGCCCATTGGGCTGTTAGCGTTAGCAGCGGGTGCGGAGGCAAGATCGCCGCCGGCCTGACAGAGAGCGGTTCAGGAGAGAGAGTGCCGAAGGGAAGCCGCCGCAGCCGCGGCACGACCACGATCCTCGACGTCGCCAGCGCTGCCGGCGTTTCGTCGATGACGGTGTCGCGCGTCGTCAACGGCGCGCCGAACGTCAGCGAGGAAACGCGCCGCCGCGTGCTGGAGACGGTCGAGCGGCTCAACTATTCGCCCAACACCGCGGCGCGCTCGCTCGCGGCGGGCCATGCCACGCATATCGGGCTGTTCTACGCCAATCCGTCCGACGCCTATCTCACCCAGTTCCTGGTCGGCGCACTCGACGGCGCACGGCGCGCCGGTTGCCACCTGGTGCTGGAGGTCTGCGAGGGTGAGAGCGCCGATGCCCAGGCCGAGGCGACCCGGCGCTTTGCCTCGACCGATGTC
>Ga0164242_10002306_pt1 | contig 22112 bp, 22 predicted proteins | sample OricomgcompostMG_FD_108783 | JGI IMG/M metagenome (GOLD analysis project Ga0164242, IMG submission 108783) | Miracle-Growth compost microbial communities from Emeryville, California, USA - Original compost - Miracle growth compost (MG) ... | reverse complement strand
CCGGGCTGGATGGCGCGGCGCGCCTCCGCGCGTCTGCGCGTGCAGGCCATGCAATCCGCCTACGAGGCCATCGGCACCAGCCGCCTTCGCCGGCAGCGGCGCGACATGGGCAGCGGCAATACCATCGCCGATTACGCCCAGCGCCCCCTGCGCGATGTGGCGCGCCACCTGGATCGCAACCACGACCTTGCGCGCGGCATTCTCGACGTGCTGGTACGTAACATCGTTGGCGCCAACGGCATCGGCGTGGAGCCGCAGCCATTGGGCGCAGACGGGCAGGTGGATACGGCCCAGGCGCAGCGCCTGACCGAGCTGTGGGAGCGCAACAGCCGCTACCCCGAGGTCACCGGCGAATTCAATCGCGCCCGCAGCGAGCAGCTGCTGTGCCGCAGCTGGCTGCGTGACGGCGAGGCCTTCTGGCAGTACGTCGAGGGCAACGTGCCGTACTTGACGCACGCCAGTGGCCTGCCGTTCTCGCTGGAGCTGCTGGAATGCGACATGCTACCTATGGACTACAGCGACCCGCTGCAGTCCATCAGCCAGGCCATTGAAATCGACGCCTGGGGTCGCCCCGTCGCGTACTACGTCTACAAGCAGCACCCGGGTGATCCCTTCGTCGGCGTGCCCGACCTCAAGCGCGTCACCACCGACCGCATCGGCCACCTCAAGCTGGTCGATCGCATCGGCCAGCGCCGCGGCGTATCCCTGTTCGCTGCCGTGCTCAACCGGCTGGACGACCTGAAGGACTACGAGGAAAGCGAGCGCATCGCCGCGCGCGTCGCCGCCAGCCTCGCCGCCGTCATCAAGAAAGGCCAGCCCGAAGACTACAACGTCGCCGATGCCGCCAGCAGCGCGCCCAACGCCGCGCGCAACATGCCGTTCCAGCCCGGCATGGTGCTGGATTCGCTGTATCCCGGCGAAGACGTCGCCATCCTGGACAGCAAGCGCCCCAACCCCAACGCGCTGCTGTGGCGCAACGGCCAGTTGCGTGCCATCGGCGCCGGCACCATGGCCAGCGCCAGCAGCATCAGCCGCAACTACGACGGCACCTACAGCGCGCAGCGGCAGGAGCTGGTCGAGATCGAGCAGTCCTACAGCCTGCTGCGCTACGCCTTCGTCGACATGCACACCGCGGAGGTCTACCGCCGCTTCGTCGCGGCCATGGTGCTGGCCGGCCACGTGCAGCCCGCGCGCGGCGTCAGCTTCGACCAGTTCTGCCAGGCCATCTACATCCCGCCCAGCATGCCGTGGATCGACCCCCTGAAGGAGGCCGACGCCTACGCCATCCTCGAGGATCGCGCCTACATCAGCGGCCCGGAAATCATCCGCCGCCAGGGCCGCACGCCGCAGGACGTGCTGCGCGCCCAGCAGCAATGGCTGGCCGACAAAAAGGCCGCCGGCATCCCACAACCACCCAGCGCCGTGGCACGCGGCCCGGCGGCGGGTGAGCCCGCCGCCGGCACCGCCGATACCGCGCAGGAGAACGCCGCATGAAGCCTTTCCGCCGCACTCTGCTTGCCGCCGCGCTCATCGCCAGCGCCGCCTGTCCGCGCTTCGGCGCCTACGCCGCACCGGCGGATGGCGGCACGCTGCCCGCCATCCGCCCGCTCATGGTGCTGCGGCCGGTCGCCGACAGCAGCACCGAATACGAGCTGTTCGTCTACGGCGACATCGGCGACAGCTGGTGGGGCGAATCCGTCACCGCGCTGGCCGTGGTGCAGCAGCTGCAGGCGCTGGATGCCGGCGTCACGCAGATCAACGTGCGCATCAACAGCTACGGCGGCAGCGTCAGCGACGGCATCGCCATCTACAGCGCGCTCAAGCGGCACAGCGCGCGCAAGGTCGTCACCGTCGACGGTGTGGCCATGTCCAGCGCCAGCCTCATCGCCATGGCCGGCGACGAAATCCAGATGGCCGCCACCTCGCTGCTCATGATCCATGCGCCCTGGGGCTATGCGCAGGGCAATGCGCAGGACATGCGCGACATGGCCGACGTGCTCGACACCTACGCCACCGCCATGGTGGGCGCCTACGCCGGCAAAACCGGCAAGCCCAAGGCCGACCTGCTGGCCCTGCTGCAGGATGGCAAGGATCACTACTACACCGGTGAACAGGCCGTCGCCGAAGGTTTCGCCGACACCCTCATCGACGCGCCGGCCGACACCGCCGACGACGCCGATGCCACCGCGCGCGCCGCCGGCGTCGGCCGCCTGCTCGCCACCGCGCCGGATGCCATCCGCAAGCTCGCCGTGGCCGCCGCCGCGCGCCACCCGGCCACCTTGCCTCATGCCGAAGCGCCGCGCCTGCGCGTGCCGGCCGGCATGGACATCACCACCCTGCAGAACACGCTGGCGTCGGCCAGCGGTCAGCGGGCCCTTGTGACCGCACTCACCACGGCCGCCTCGGCCGACGATGGAGAACTCACCATGAAGCTTCGCAAGCTGTTCGCCGCCGCGGCGTCCCTGCGCGATACCGCCACCGACCTGGCCGATGGTGGCCAGGGTAGTGGTGGTGGCGCCCCAGCCAATCCGCCGGCTCCCAACGCCGCCTTCATTGTCGCCCAGCGCGAGCGCAACGATGCCATCCGTGCCGCGCTGGAGCCCTTCAAGGGCCGTGCCGGCTTCGATGACCTGCTGGTGCAATCCCTGGCCGACCCGGCCACCACCGTGGAGCAGGTGCGCGAGCGTGCGCTGGCCCGCCTCGGTGCCGGCACCGAGCCGCTGAACGGCGGCGCGGCGCGCGTGGAAATGGGCGCCGACAGCCGCGACAAGCTGCGCGGTGCCGGCGAACAGATCCTGCTCGCCCGCGCCGGCGTCATCCAGGGTGCGGATGCCGAGCGCGCGCGGCAGGGCAACCCCTTCATCAACGCCTCCCTGCTGGGCATCGCCGAGCGCGTGCTCATGGCGGCCGGCGTGGATACCCGCAGCATGAGCCGCGAGGACATCGCCCGCCGCGCGCTGGCCGCCGGCCAGTCCACTGGCGACTTCCCGGTGCTGCTGGAAAACGTGCTGCACAAGACCCTGGTGGGCGCCTACAACCTGGCGGCCTTCACCTGGACGCGCTTCTGCACCACGGGCACCCTCAGCGACTACCGCCCGCACAGCCGCTACCACCTGTCCAGCTTCAATGATCTGCTGCCGGTGGGCGAGGGCGGCGAATACAAGAACGGCACGCTGGGTGACGGCAAAAAGGAAACCATCACCGGCCAGCGCAAGGGCCGCATCCTCGAGATCACGCCCGAAGTGCTGGTCAACGACGACCTGGGCGCCTTCACCCGCCTGGCCCAGGTGCTGGGCCAAGCCGCCGGCCGCACCATCGAAAAGGACGTCTACGCCCTGTTCGCGCTCAACGGCGGCAACGGCCCGAGCATGAGCGACGGCAAAGCCCTGTTCCATGCCGACCACAAGAACATCGCCGGCACCGCCGCGGCGCCCACCGTCACCAGCATCGACGCCATGCGCCAGCAGCTCGCCCAGCAGATGGACCCGGGCGGCAACGACTACCTCGACCTGCAGCTGGCCGTGTTCCTGGGCCCGTTGTCGCTGGGCGGCGAGGCGCGCGTGCTCAATGAAGCGCAGTACGACACCAGCGTCAGCAACAAATTCCAGGTGCCCAACCGCGTGCGCGGCCTGTTCCGCGATGTGGTGGACACCCCGCGCCTCAGCGGCACCGCCTGGTACGGCCTGTGCGATGCGGGCATGGAGCCGGTGTTCGAGGTCGGCTTCCTCGACGGTGTGCAGACGCCGACCCTGCAGCAGGAAACCAACTTCCGCACCGATGGCCTGGCGTGGAAGGTCGTGCACCGCTACGGCGTCGCCGCCGTGGGCTGGCGCGGCATCGTCAAGAACGCGGGCGCGTAATTCGCGTAATCAGACATCTATGCGTCTATATGCATAAACGTATAGACGTATAGACGTCCAAAATCATTCGTCAGGAGCATCCCATGAAGAACTTCGTACAGCCGGGCGAAATCCGCGACTACACGCCCGACGCCGACGTCGCCAGCGGCGCCGTGGTAATCATCGGCACGCTGGTCGGCGTGGCCGCCTCGGCCATTGCCGCCGGCCAGCTCGGCGCCGTCGCCATCGAGGGCGTATTCGACCTGCCCAAGGTGGCCGGCACCGCCATCACCGACGGCGCCAAGCTCACCTGGAGCGTGGCCGACGGTGCCTTCACCGTTGGCGCCGGCGATACCGGCGACACCCTCGGTGGCGCGGTCGCCATCGCGGCGGCCGCCAGCGCCGACACCGTCGTGCGCGCCAAGCTGCAGCCCGGCACCGGCAGCACGGTCGCCTGATCGTGACCGACGGCCGCGCGCCCTTCGTCGATGCCCACGCGTCCCTGATGGACGCGCTGGGCACCGACGCCACCCTGCAACGCGGCAGCGGCCCCGCGGTGCCGGTGCGCGTGGTCGTGCACGACGGCGTGGCGCGCGTGGGCGACTACGGCCAGGTCATCGGCCGCAAGACCCTGGTGGACGTACTGCGCAGCCAGTGGCAACCGCGGCGCGGCGACGTGCTCACCATCGACGGCGCCGCGCGTCCCGTCGAGGCCATCGAGCAGGACGACGGCATCGTCGTCACGGCGGTGCTGCATGGCTGAGTCGCGCACCTGGTCCCTCATCCTTGCGCTGCAGGCGCGCCTGCAGGCCATCACGCAGGCCAACGGCTACCTGACCGACGTCGGCCTCAACGTCTGGACCACCGACCACCAGCGGCCCAGCAGCGATGCCCTGGGGTTGATGATCTACAGCGAATCCATCGTCGGCGCCGGGCAGGATCGCGAGCGGCCCGGCAAGCCCTTGCGCAACTTCGGCATGCTCATCGAGGCCGAAACCAGCACGGCGCTCGACGATGCCCAGCCCAGCATCCACGCCGTTATCGAGGATGTGGACGCCTGTCTGCAGGCCTATGCCCGCGATCCCAGGGCGTGGCAGCCCGGCGTCACCGCCATGCTTGTCGATGACATCGCCATCCTCGACCGGCCCGAGGGCGCCGCCACCATCGCCATGCAGGCCCGCATCACGGCGAGGTACTTCCGGTGAGCCGCTACACCTCGCTCAACGTCGAGCTGGAAGGCGCGTTGCAGGCCGCGCAAGGCCTCAGCGACGTGCCCAGCCGCATCCTGCGCGCGCAGCAACGCGCGCTGGCCACCCTGCGGAAGCGCCTGCCCGTGCAAGCGCGCCGCGACATCCAGGCCGAATACAACCTCAAGGCCCGCCGCATCGCCCAGGGCCTGCGCCTGCGCAACGCCTCCGACGGTCTCGTGCTCGTCGGTTCAGCGCGCGGCATCAACGCGCTCCAGTTCGGTGCCACCTGGTCGCGCCGCATGAAGGGTGCGCGCTTCACCATCAAGCGCGGCGGCGATCGCAGCCCGCACGAAGGTGCCTTCATCGGCACCGGCCTCAATAACAACCCGTTGGTGTTTGTCCGCGACCTGCGACGCGGCAAGCACCGAGTCACCGAGGGCCGCAACAAGGGCCGCATGAAGGAATACCTCACCGCCGTCTATGGCCCCAGCGTCGGCCAGATGCTCAAGCACGGCCGGCGCCCCGAGCGCCTGGCCGAATTCGCCCTGCGCACCCTCCAAGCCGAGCAGCAACGCCTGCTGGGGAGCAAATCGTGAAAACCCTTGTACTCAAGCAGCCGCACTGGCATGCCGGCAGGCAGTGCGCCGCCGGTGATCGCATCGATCTCGACGACATCACCGCCGACTGGCTGGTAGCCCGTGGCAAGGCCGCCCTCGTACCCCGTCGACAGCCGCCGAAACCCGAACCCGAACCCGAATCCAACCCGGCCGCCCGCGCCGACGACTGACGGAGATCCCCATGGACATCGAAACCTACTACTACGGCCAGGGCAAGATCGAGTTGGCCAACATCGCCAGCGATGGCACCCTGGGGCCTTGGCGCTGGGTGGGTGACGTAAGCGTCTTCAGCCCCAAGTTCAGCACCGACAAGGTCACCCACAAGGAAAGCTACAGCGGCAAAAAGGGTGTGGTGCGCAGCTTCGCCATCGGCCCCGCCGGCACCATCGACATGACCTGGCACCAGCTCGATGCCACCAATCTCGCGCTGGTACTGCAGGGCCAGGTGAGCGATGAAGACGAAGGCACCTTCAGCGCGTTGGCGTTGCCGGCCGACCTGGCCGTGGGCGATACCTTCGACCTGGGCCACCTTGGCGTCAGCGAGGTAGTGATTACCGACGCCACCTCGGGCGATCCCGTCACGTTGCAGGAAGGCACGCACTACAGCCTGGATACCAATTTCGGCACCGGCACCATTCTCTCGCTCACCGGCGTCACGCAGCCTTTCACGGCCGCTGGCAGCTATGCCGCCACGCGCTCCGTGGGCTTTTTCGCCGCCGTGCCGGCCAACGTGGCGCTGCGCTACCGCGGCGTGAACCTGGCCGAAAACAATGCTCCGGTGGAGGCCATGTTCTACAAGGTCACCACCGACCCGCTGCAGGAACTGGCGCTCATCACCACCGGTGACGACGTCGCTGGCGCCCAGATCACCGCCAACCTGCTGCTGGATACCAGCAAGCCGTCCAGCGGCGCACTGGGCCAGTTCGGTTACATCCGGCAGCTGGCACCGGCGGCCTGACCGTGGACGAGACGACCGACAACAAGGATGGCCAGGACGACCTGGCCATCCTGCACCCCGAGCGCCAGGCCTTGATCGCCGGTCGCTCGATCGTCATGCGCGAATACAGCTTCTTGGAGACGTTGCAGCATGCCGAGCCCATCTCGGCGTTGACGAGCGCCATGGCGGACGTGGCCAAGGGCGGCGATCTGCATGACGTGGATAGCCTGCGTGCGGTCTTTGGCCAGTGTCGGGACATCGTTGTCCGGCTGATCGCGCTGGCATGCGATCAGCCGGAATCGTGGATCGGCGATTTGAAGGCCACGGAAGGCGAGCAACTGCTCCTGCTGTGGTGGGGCGTGAACGCCCATTTTTTTCTGTCTCGCGTACTGCTCACCGTCCAGCTCAGGGGCGTGCGCGAAATCGGTGGAGCGATGTCTACGCCACCCTCATCGCGGGAGGCCATCGGCTCGAAAGCATCAGGCGCTACACGCACCGGCAGTTGATGTTGCATTACTCGGCAGCCTTGCGAAACGAGCGCCGTCAGGCGCGCATGCAACTCGTCGTTGGTACGGCGGTGGCGGCTGGAGGTAAGGCCCCCAAGGATCTCCATCGCGAGCTTGAGGATTGATCGTGGCCGTCCAGGATTACGAACTGTTGCTCCGCGTCCGGGCCGACCTCCTGGAAGCCATCAATGGACTCAAAGGGCTCACCAACGAAATTGGTGAGGGTGATGCTGCCACCCGAAAATTGGGAGAAAGCGCCGACCAGGCGACGGATCGCATTCGCGCCATGGTGCAGGCGAGCAAGGAACAGGCAGACGTGCAGGCGCGTGTTGCCGAGTCCATGCGTTCTGTCAATGAGCGTGCGGCGGCTCCTGGCATCGCGCCGGCGGGCAGCAGTGCGGATGTGGCGGCCGAGGCGGCCGCCTTCAATGCGGCCGTGGCCGCCAAGAGGGCAGCGCTGCAATCGCTGGATGCCGCCTTTGCCGAAAATATCGCTACTGCGGAAGGGGCGGCCGCCGCCGAATCGGCACTAGATGAAGCCATGGCGTCCGGGGCGATTACCGCCAAGGAGCAGGCCGCTTATCTGAAGAAACTTGATGCCGCCAAGGCCGAAGATGTGGCGGTCACCGAGGCATCCACGGCTGCCGTTACCGAAAATACGGTAGCCATGGGCGTCAACGCCGGAACGGCGCGCGAGTTGGGTGTCGTCCTGGGTGAGTTGGCGCGCGGTAATACGGCGCGCCTGGAGGGCAGCATGGTCACGTTGGCCAGCCGTACTGGCTTGCTGACCTTGCTGTTCAATCCTCTCACGCTGGCCATTGGCGCCGTGGTAGCGGCGATGGGCGCATTCGTCCTTGGTGCCGAGCGCACCGCCGAAGAACAGAACCAATTCAACAAGGTGCTAGACCAGACGGGAGACTACGCAGGCACCACGGCGGCCGATATGGAGCAGCTGGCCGGGCAGATCGCGGGTAGCAATGCCCGGCTCGGTGATGCCCGGGTTATCCTGACCACCCTTGCCGCGACCGGAAAGGTGAGCAGGCAATCGCTGGCGAGCCTGGGGCAGGCGGCGATGGATATGGCCCAGCTTACCGGCGAGAGCGCGGACAAAGCCGCTACTGCCGTAGTGGGTATATTCGACGGCACGACAGCCAGCCTCCTGAAAGCGAATAACCAATATCACTTCCTCACCTCATCGATCTACGACCAGATCAAGGCCTTGGAGGATGAGGGCAGCACGCAGGCCGCCATGGATGTGGCGGCACAGGCATTCCACGACGCGGCGGCGCAGCGCATCGAGCAGGAAAAGGAATCGGTGCGTGGCTTGGCCCGCGTGTGGGATTCCGTCAAGGAGGCCATTCAGGGGGCGTGGCAACAGACAAAAACGGCCGCTTCGATCATTGTTCGAACGGCCGACGACCAGACGCGTCTCTATGCGCTGGAAGGTCGCAAGGCGCAGGCCCAGGAAAACACGAAAGCCAATGGCGATTACACGCTCGGGCAAACCCTGTTGAATGCGGTTGGCTTGGGCTATTCGCAGAATGACGACAAGGAAATCGAGCGCCTGAAGGCGAAGATCAAGGCGGATACCGACCAAGCCGAGCTTCAAGGGTTCAATACCCAGCTTTCCACCGGGGCCGTCAATGCGGATGCCGAACTCGACAAGCTGGGGCAGCGCCTGGATAAGACCTCGGCCAAGCAAGCCGCGCTCAACAATCTCAATGAGCAGTTTCTGGCTATCTGGAAAGGAAACGATCCCGACAAGCCGGATTCGCGTCTGGCGGGTGTGCAGGCCATTACCGGGGACGATGGACAAACTACTTTCAGTGGCGGCCTGTACGATCAGCTGAAGGCAGATATCGAGAAGCACTACCACGGACCGAAGGTCAAAAACACCGCCAACGCCCTGGCCACCTCCCAGCAACAACTGCAACAGCAGATCCTCAGCCTGGGCCAGAATGCATTGGGCCCCGTCAGCGGCATCTGGAACAAGTACACCCAAGCCATGCTCGCCGCCGCCGCTGCCGGCGCCAAGGCCATCAAGACCATCAAGGCCGGCGGTGACGTGGCCGCGATCCAGTCACAGGTCGACAAGATCCAGACGCTGGCCGCGCAAGCGCGCGACCAGGCCCTGGCTGAGCAACGCCGCGGCCTGGAGCTCAGTTATGCCCAGGCGACCGGTGACCAGGCCACCGCGGCCAAGCTGCAGATCGAGCAGCAGTACGGCGAGCTGCTGGCCGACCTGCAGCGTCGTGGTGACACCGCCGGCGTGCAGTTGGTCAATCGCCTGATCAATGTCAGCCAGGCCAATGCGCAGCTGCAGCAGCTGCAGCAGCAGGTGAGCCAGGTCCTCGACGACGAGAGCCGCAAAGAGCAGACCTACCAGGCCGAGCAACAGGCCGGCCTGCTCACCGAGATCGACGCGCGGCAGAAGATCATCGACCTGCACCGCGCCACGGCCGATGAGGTCGGCAAGCTGATCCCGCAGATGCAGGCGCTGGCGGCCGCCACCGGCGACCCGACGACGATCCAGCGGGTGAAGGATCTGCAGGCGCAGGTGCAGGACCTGCAGCTCACCACATCGATCTGGCAAAGCACGCTCCAGCAGGGCCTGCAGAGCGGCCTGGGCAAGGTCTACGACGACCTGGAGCAGCGCACCACCGACCTGCGCGGCATGGTGCTGGATTTCGTAGGCGCGGTCGCGGACAGCTTTGCGCAGCTCGCATTGCAGAACCTGGCGCAGAAAGCCACCAGCGGCATCGCAGGCCTGTTCGGTCAGGCACCCGATGCGGGCAATGCGGCAGCGATCACCGTCGCCGGCACCACGGCGGCCACGTCGATGGGCACGGCGATCACAAGCGCGGGCCTGATCGCGGCCCAGGCGATGGCGACCGCCATTGCGGCGGCCTCGGCCGCTGCGACCTTGAGCACGGGCACGTCCGCCGCCATCCAGGCCGGCGGCAGCATCGGCGGCAGTTGGGTCAGCGCCGCCGCGGGCCTGCCCGCGCTGTTCGACGAGGGTGGCTATACCGGACCCGGGAGTAAACATCAGGTCGCCGGTCTGGTGCATGCCGGCGAGGTGGTGCACCGGTCCGAGGTGGTGCGCCAGCCCGGCGCGTTGCCGCTACTGCTCGACATCAACCGACGCGGCATGGCCGCGGTGCACGACTACGCCGCCCATCTCTACGGCTATGCCAACGGCGGCCTGGTGCATCCGCTGGCCAATGTGCCGGCGCCCAGCCTGCCGGCGCCCGCGCGCCCGCGTCTTTCGCCACCGACCGATGCCGGCGGCGGCAGCAGCCGGCGGCTGCAGCAGCGCATCGTCATTGTGGATGACCCGGGTCGCATCCCGGCCGCACTCAAGGGCCCCGTGGGCGAGGAAAGCTTCATGTACCACCTGAGCCGCAACACCACCGAAATCCGCCACCGCCTGGGTATTGACTGATGGCTTACGAGATCGGCTTCGTCGACAACATTGGCAGCGAGGGCCTGGCGCACTGGCAGATGCTGGCCAAGATCAAGGAACTGGCCGAGGCCAACGGCTGGACCACGCTGCGCTATCTCACGCCCACAGACGGCACGAACCGCGAGTTGATCCTGCGCGGCCCGGGTCTCTCGGGCGACCAGCAGATTTTCGTGGGCTTCCGCACGTACCACGATGCCACGGCCGACTACTACAACATGAGCTCGGCGGGGTTCACGGGCTACGTCGACGGCAACACATTCACTGCGCAGCCGGGCTATTTCGAGAGCGGCATTCCGGCGCACAACTTACGCATCGACTACTGGCTGACGGTCAATGCGCAATGCATCATCTTCGGCCTGAAAGTCGGCACACCCGTCTATGAACACGGTGGTGCAGGCTATTTTCTCCCTTACGCCACACCGGGCCAATATCCGTACCCGCTCTTTGTCGGCGGCATGCTCAACGGCGTGCCGGCCACGCGCTTCAGCGATACCAGTCACAGCATGTACGTCAAGGGCTCGCGCGCCAACCTCGGCATGCGATTCATCGATGGCACCTGGAAACAAGTGGCCACATGGCCCTGGAACAACAACTCGCTGGCCCAGACCTACCAATTGCGAGACACCAACAGCACGTATCAATTGCTGCCTGTGGTGCTGTGCGATGGCAGCAACATGTACGGCGAGCTGGACGGCCTCTATTCCATCTCCGGATTTGGCAACGTCGTGGAGAGCACGCTGACGATCGGCGACGTCGATTATGTGGTGTTGCAGGACGTGGGCCGCACCGGGTTCGCCGATTACTACGCGCTGAGGCTCAGCTGATGGCATTCATCACCGGCACGGTCAATTCGTTCGACGACTTGCGCACGGCGCTGCTCGACGGCTGTACGGCCAACGGCTGGACGCTGGCAGGCAATGTGTTGTCCAAGGGCACATGTTTTGTCGCGGTGGCGGCAGCGGCAGCTGACCGCCTGGGCGTGCAAGGAGGCACCGGCATCGATGACACCAACATACTAACCGGCGCGGGTCCACGTGCACCGATGATGTATGCAAGCCAGTCGGGCATGGCCATCACATGGCCGGCCACCTATCGATTGCACGTGCTCGACGATGAGGTGTACCTCGTCCTGAATTATGGCGTGGGGTTCTACCAGTGGCTGGCCTTCGGCTCCAGCCCGGTGGTCGGTTTGCCGGGCACAGGTAACTGGTACGGCGGCACATTTGATTCAGTCCACATCGGCGGACTCCCTTATATCGGCCCCCAAAATGGCGGCGGCTACACCAATGCGGGCACTATTACTTCTTGTTCGGCGGCCCTGTTCTGGCAGACCAGTGGCTGGTCGCCGGGCTATTGCGTTAACAGCTATGTGCATCATGCACTCACCGACACAAACGATGGCTGGTCTGGTGTCGATGCGATCGATGTCGGAGCTAAGAGTGCGGCTTCGGCCATCGTCACGGTCAATCCGTTGATGTCCTCTCAGCCCAATGCATTCAATGGCGAAACCTGCCTGCTTCCCATCCAGCCCATCATATACGTGGCATCGAGCAAGACGGTCATGGTGGCCACGCTTCAGCACTCGCGTTATGCCCGGATCGACAACTACGCGCCGCAGGACATCCTCACGCTAGGTGAGGATCGCTGGTGCATGTATCCGTGGATGGCCAAAAACGCGTCGGCGCGTGACGGCGGACGAGCCGTTGCGCATACCGGCACGCTGGGCTGGGCCATCCGCTACGACGGTCCGTGATCATGGCGGTATTGACCGGCTCCCTCGCCGCATCTCCCTTTGGCGGTCTCGTGTGTCCACAGATCACGCCGGCGCTGCATGCATACGGCCTCGATTACTGGCCGCCGCATGGCATCCGTAGTGCGGGCGCGGCGGGTGCCGCGCTCACCCGCGTCTTGCCCGTGTCGGTGAACAGCCGAAAACTGCAGGGCAGTGTGGCGAAGAGCTACACCGAGGACTACTACGACCGCATCCACATCGTCCCTGCAAGCCTCGCCCTCGGCAACCTGCTCAGCAGCCAGACCCGCACCATCAGCGTCTGGAACGCCTGGCGTAGCCAGTCCGTCAGCCTGCAGTCGATCGCCAGAACCAATGCCGAGGGCATCGACCTGACTGGCCCCGAGCCACCGCAGACGTTTGCACCGCTGCAGCAGCGCGACTGGACGGTCGGTATTACCTTGCTCGGTCCGCCGGATATCGACGCCACGCTGAGCTGGGTGTTCGCCAATGGCGCGGTGGCGAAAGCCATCATCACCGGCACCCGCGTCGTGGTCTTCGCCTGGGCGCCGGACTGGTCGGATGGCATCCGCGAGACGCTGGCGTGGCTCACGGATCTGATGCAGAGCCCCACCGGTGCCGAACAGCGCCGCGCGTTGCGCGCCACGCCGCGCCGCAGCGTGGAAGCCACTGTCATCGTCACCGAGCGCGAGCGCGTCTACGCCGACCTGGCCCTGTTCGCCTGGGGTGCCCGGCGGTGGGCGCTCCCCATCTGGTGGGACGTGACGTGGCTGTCCGCGCCGGTGGAAGCGGGCTCGCCAGCGATTGCGCTGGACACTACCGGCATGGACTACGTCGTCGGCGGCTTGGCCGTGCTACGCGGTGCCACGGCGTTCGATGTGGAGGTGGTCGAGATCGACCAGGTCCGTGCCGACGGGCTTGACCTGGTGCGCCCGGTCCAGGCCACCTGGGGCATCGGCTCGCGCGTCTATCCCGCGAGGCTGGCGCAGCTCAGCAGCCAGCCGCAGCAAACGCGGCGCACGGATCGCGCGACGAATCTCGATGTCTCGTTCGACATCACCGAGCCCTGCGACTGGCCGGCGCTGGACACGCTGCCCATGTACCGCGGCGCGCCGGTGTGGGAAGTGCCGCCGGATGAGAGCACGGATCTGACAGCGCAATACCAGCGCCTGCTGCAGACGCTGGACAACAGCATCAACGCGCCGGTGGTCACCGACCTAGCCGGCATTGGCTTCTTCAGCCAACAGCACGCGTTCTGGCAGCGCGCCCGGAGCGACCAGGATACCTTGCGGCGCTTGTTGTATGCGCTCAAGGGTCGCTGGGCCGCGATTTGGTGGCCGACCTTCGCCGATGACCTGACCCTGGCGGCGCCCGTGGGCGCTGGCGCCATCACCATCGATGTGGCCGCCGTGGGGTACACGCGCTTCGGTGCGCCCTACGGCGGCCGCAGCGACCTGCGGATCTCGCTCTACGACGGCACCGTCTATTACCGCCGCATCCTCAGTGCCGCGGGCGTCGGCACGGACGTGGAGCGCCTGACCCTGGATAGCGCCCTGGGCGCCGCGATCGACCTCGGCGACATCCAGCGCATCAGCTTCCTGCAGCTCGTAAGGCAGGACAGCGACAGCATCGACCTGCAGCACGCCACGGACATCGACGGCCTGATGACCGCGACCACCGTCGTGCGCAGCCTGCGCGACGATCTGGAGGCCGCCGCATGACCTTCGCCACGTACGAGACCAGCATCGCCGCCGGCAAGCCGGTGCTGCTCTATGAATTCCAGCGCCAGGCCACCTATTGGCGCTACACCAGCGCCGAGATCGACATCGCCGTCGGCACCACTATCTACGCCCATATCGATGGCTTGCAGGACGATGGCATCAGCCAGTCCGGCGATGCCTCGCGCGACCAGCTCAGCATCACCGCGCCACTCTCATTGCCGGCCGTGCAGAGCTACCTCACGTCGCGGCCCAGCACGCGTACGCGCGTGGTCATCCGTAGTCTGCACCGAGGTGATACCGACGCGCCCGTCCAATGGGTGGGGTACATCAACAGCGTACGGCGTGGCGCACTGGGCCAGTGCACCATTGCCTGCGAGTCCATCGCCAGCACCTTCGCGCGGCCAGGCGTGCGGCTGGCGTTCTCGCGCAGTTGCCCATACACCGTGTACGACCGCCAGTGCGGCGTATCGCCGGAAAAATTCATGGTGCCCGGCACCGTGCAGTCGCTCGACGGCCAGTCGATCACGGCTCTGGCGCTCGGCGCTCAGGGTGATGGCTATTTCACCGGCGGTTTCCTCGCCTTCACCAGTACCGACGGCTTCGCCGAAACGCGCGGCATCGACCTGCAGACCGGCACTACCGCCGTCATCTACGGCGGCACCGCCGGCATGGCTGCCGACATGGCCGTGAAGCTGTACCCGGGGGACGACTACACCATCGCCACCTGCCGCGATCGCTTCGGCAACCAGCTCAACAACGGCGCCTTCCCGGGCATGCCGGGCAAGAGCCCCTTCGATGGCAGCGAGGCGTTCTGATGTGGATCCAGATCGCCATCATCCTCATCTCGTTACTGATCAACCGCGCCAAGTCGGGCGGCAACGCCGCGACACGCGACGCCTTCGGTGACGGCGATTTCCCGACTGCCGACGAAGGCACGCCGCAATACGTGGTGCATGGGGATTGCTGGAGCGCCGACTGGTGCGTCGTCGCCTGGGGCAACCAGCGAAGCCAGAAGATCAAGAAGGGCGGCGGCCTCCTGAGCAAGGCCCAGGTCATCGGCTACCGCTACTACGCCACCGTCCAGATGGCCTTGGGCCGGGGGCCGCTGAATATCCTCAGCGTCATCACCGTGGGCGACAAATACCTATGGTCGGGCAACGTCACGGCCAGCACCTCGTTCGTCATCGACAAGTTCTACCTGTTCGGCGGCGACGAAGGCCAGGGCGGCATTTCCGGCGGCTTGTGGGTCATGATGGGCGAGCCCACCCAGCAGCCGCCGGCGTTGCTACAGCAAATCCTCGGTGACTCGGCGACGGGCTGTCGCGGCGTCACCACGCTGCTGTTCAACGGTCTGCTGTGCAGCGTCAGCAAGAGCCCGCAGGCGTGGAAAGTGCGCCATAGCCGCACGACGCAGGGTTGGGACGGCGACCCGTGGTACCCGGCAAAGGCGCTCGTCATGCTCCGCGACGAGCATTCGGACATGAGCTTCTACCCGGCCGCGCAGCAGGACGCGCTGCGCAACATCCACGCCATGAACGGCGCGCACATGCTCGTTGAGCTGGCCACCAACCAGGCCTGGGGCCGTGGCTGCGACATCGCCGAGCTGGACTTGGCGAGCTATCAGGCCGCCGCCGATACGCTTTACGCCGAGGGCTTCGGCCTGTGCCTGCGGTACACGCGCGATACCGATCTCGATCAGTACGCCCAGAAAATCATCAATCACATCGGCGCGGCTCAATTCGTCAGCCGCAGCACGGGCTTGCTCACGTTGCGGCTGATCCGCGACGACTACGACGTGGACAGCCTGCCGGTGTTCACCTTCGACACCGGCCTGCTGGTCGTCGAGGAACAGGACACCTCCAGCGACGATGCGCTCAACCAGTACGTCGTCAACTGGCAGAATCCCGTCACCAACAAGACAGGGCAGGCCCGTGCGCGCAACCCGGGCGGCCTGATCGCCACCGGCGGTGTCGTCTCCGACTCCGGCGACTTCGAGGGCCTGCCCACGTTCGAGCTGGCGCAGCAGGTCGCCGACCGCGAGCTGCGGGCTCGCTGCGGTGGCATTCGCCAGTTCAAGGTCACGCTGGACCGCCGCGGCTACACCGTCGAGCCGGGCGGCGTATTCCGCATACAGGCGCCGCAAATGGGCCTCGACGATATCGTGCTGCGCGCAGCCAAGCTGGACGTGGGCAAGCTGATCGACGGCAAGATCGTCATCACCTGCGCGCAGGACGTGTTCGGGCTGCAGGCCGCGCGTATTTCCGCGCCCAACCCCAGCGCCTACGTGCCGCCCAGCACCACGGCCATTGCCGCACCGGCGCAGCGGCTGTTCGAGCTGGGCTACCGCGACCTGGCGCGCGCCATGTCCGCCGGTGATCTCGCTGTGCTCGACGCCACCCGGGGCTACGTGGCCATGATCGGCAAGCGCCCCAGCAGCCTCACGCAGGATTTCGAACTCGATATCGGAACGCCAGCCTATGCCGACGTGGGCGAGGTCGACTGCACGCCTTACGCCCGGCTGGCCACCGCCATGCCGGCCGAAGCCGGCCCCACCCATGTGTCCCTGGTCGACCTGACGGATATGGACCAGGTCACCATCGGCACCGCGGCATGGCTCGACAACGAACTGGTGCGCATCGACGCCCTTAATGCCGACGCCGGCACGGCTACGCTGGCGCGCGGCTGCGGCGACACCGTGCCCGCCCAGCACGATGCCGCGGCCGAGCTGTGGTGCTATGACGATGCGGCTGGGGCCGACCCGACGTCCTACGCCAATGGTACCCATGTCTACGGCAAGCTGATCACGCGCACCTCGACTGACGTGCTCGATGCCTCCCTGGCGCCGGCGAGCGATATCGTCCTTTCGCAGCGGGCCATCCGGCCCTATCCGCCTGGCAACTTGCGGATCAACGGCGCTGCTTATCCAGCCACTGCCAACGGTGCGCTGGCGCTGAGCTGGGCGCACCGCGATCGCCTCTTGCAGGGCGACCAACTGATCGACACGACGCAGTCCAGCATCGGCCCGGAAGCGAACACCACGTACACCGTGCGTATATACCTGGGCGGCGTACTGCAGGCCACGCAGGCCAGCGTCGCTGGCAGCTCGCTGACGATCCCGGTGCTGGCCGGCGATGGCAGCGTGCGCGTGGAGATTGACGCCGTGCGCGATGGCTACACCAGCTGGCAGACGCTGTCGGCAACATTCGATTACACGCGTGCGGCGCCCCTGGTCACCGAGTCGGGCGTGCAGCTGACCACCGAAGACGGCAACCCCTTCATTCTGGAATCCTGATCATGGCCGAGAAATTCTCCGAACTGCCCCCGGCGGGCTCGATCACGGGCGCGGAAATCCTCGCGTGCGTCCAGGGCGGTGCGAGCAAGCAAGCGACGGCGCAGGCCATCGTCAGCGCGCTGCTGGCGCTGGTGAGCGGCGCGCCCAACGGCGTGGCGCCGCTCGATGCCAACAGCAAGATCCCGACCGCCAACCTGCCGGCGCTGGCGGTGACCACGGTCTCTGTGGTGGCCAGTGAGGCCGATCAGCTCGCCCTGACGGCGCAATCGGGCGATGTGGCCGTACGCACCGACATCAGCACTACCTTCATCCACAACGGCGGCGACGCCGGCACGCTGGCCGACTGGACGCAATGGCTGGCGCCTGCCGCACCGGTGCAGAGCGTCAACGGCAAGACCGGCAACGTAGCCCTCACGCCGACCGATATCGGCGCCGTGCCCAGCACGGCGCCAGGCGCCGTCAATGGCGTGGCGCAACTCGACGCCAGCCAGCAGCTGGTCACGGCGCAGCGGCGCCGCAAAGAGGTCGACCTGGGCACGCTGGCGGCCGATACAAACATCGACCTGTCGACCGGCGACCGCTTCAAGTTCACCCTCGGCGCCAATATCACGATCACCTGGACGAACCTGCCACCCACCGGCTGCATCGCCGATCCCGATCTGCTGGTCACGCAGGATCCGGACACCGTCTACACGTTGACCATTGCCGGCACCGGGACGTATGCCGGTGAAGACAACTACGCCGGGCCAGCTGCAGTCGGCCAGATCGACCTGATCGGCTACGAGGTCGACAGCGAGGGCGCGTGGCTTGGGCTGCAGGTGGAGAACATCTGATGCGTTCCCAGGCGCTGCGCTACAACGCTGGACTGATCCGCGCGAACGGTATTCCGTTCGCGGTCGACGCCGACACGCAGAGCGGGCAGCTGGTCGATCGGCAGGGCAATCCGATCAGCAGCAATAAGGTGCGGCGCGTCGATGCGATCCACCGCACCGACTGGCAGGGAAGGCAGTTGCTGTATCCGGCAGCGCGGACGAACATGCTGCCGAGGAGCCAAACGCTTGATTTGTGGAATCACAGCACGGCAATTCAAGTTGCCGTAGCGGATGCCTCTTATGGTGGGCAAATACCCTATTTTGTTTGCTCTCGGCTTGATGCAACAACTACGTCCGCAAGCGTTTCATATGCCCTTCGGGATGGCAGCGGCTCTCTCTTCGTGGCGCAGGCTGGCGACGTGATCGCGTTCACTCTGGGAGTTCGCGCAGCATCCGACGATACAGGCCATAACTTGTTGACCTTTGGCATCTACATGGGCGGATGGGGTGCCGTCGGAACCGGCGAAGTCGTCTCTGGCCCTGGCCTCATCAATGCGTATTCGACGATTTACAACACTATCTGGAATGTCTTCCAATTGACGTCAGAAGAAGACACGCTGATAAAAGTTACGCGGACTGTGACTGGCCAGGAAGCCGTGCTTACGCCAACTTGCTATATCTACCCGTGCGGTACCCCGGCCAAGCCGGTCGGCAACAGCATCATGGCTACGCGAGCGATGGCGACCGTCAATAATGTTGAGCAGGGTGGTTACATCGAAACACCTGCACTGAATGCAGTAACCGTGACCGACTACGACCTCACCGGCTCGACGGCCGCCTTCGCCGAGAAGCCGACAGGAGGCGCTGCCTACGATTGGAGTGGGTTGGCACGGCGATGAAGGTGGGTGCTGAGTGCGCTATCCTCCATGCACCTAACTGCCAGGGGGAAGATGTCATGGACGTCTTGGAGTTCGGCCCGTTCAAGCTGGATGCCATCAAAGGAACAAAGCTTCGCTATGCGAAGCCCAACAGCTTTTGCCTGACCGGAGAAGGGTTGTTCTGGAAGTTCCATATAGGCCATGACGATCCCGATGGCTACCTTCCATTCTCGGGAGATCAGGCGTTTAAGCAGGCCGGAAAGTCCGTCCGCAACAAGCCCGCGATCGAGCTCTGCCATTCCCCGGATGATCTCCGCCTGACCGTTGCTGGCCCGGAAGTTAGCCAGAGCATGGATTCCTGCGTGCCTGGCTCGGTGATCATGTCCAGCAACTTTGGGCTTTGTCTCTTGATCCTGGTGGGTCAAGAGCGGGTCTATGTGGATTTCGCGACCGGGCGAGCGCATTGGCATTTTAGCGATGACGAGCCTCTACTCTGGTTCAGGGGCTGGCGTCTGACCCTGAATCGGGCCAGGGAGCAACCCATCACGCTGGCCGCGCACGACCTCGACGCGTAAGGCAACAAAAAGGCGGCCCCGCCGAAGCGGAGCCGCCGGGCCAGGGGGATGGCCACCCAACTTGTCGGCGGAGAGGAACCGGGCCTGCCGCCAGACGCTCTGGGCACGCACAGGATGCCGCGCCAACCTACATCCGCCCATCGGCGATCGCCGCCTCGGCGTGTAGGCATTCCCTGATCCCTGTCTTGCCGTGTCGGCAGGAGACGGTCGCCCAATGGCGCGGGCACCGCTTTGCCTTATGTATTTCCCGGCCCGTCGTGATCATCGGCACATCGATCGTCATGGCGGCAGGTATGGGCGCGGATCAGAACGCTGCAAGCATTCGGCTGGCATGGGGCGCGCGGGTCTCCACGGACTTCGTGCAGGCGCTGTTCGCGCTGTGTGCGTCCCTTGGCTGGGGCGCTTCGCATGCCGGCTGGCTGATGGCCTGCATGGCCTTCGAGACTGGGCGCACCTTCCGCCCCGATGTGCGCAACGCGGCCGGCTCGGGTGCCGTGGGGCTGATCCAGTTCATGCCGCTGACCGCCGCGCGACTCGGCACTACCACGGAGAATTTGGCATTGCTCGGCGCGGCCTCGCAATTGGCCTACGTCGAGGATTACATGCGCCCGTATGCGGGCCGCATTGCATCGCTGAGCGACATGTACATGGCGATCTTGTTGCCGGCCTACATCGGCAAGCCGGAGAGTGCCGTGCTGTTCAGCAGCGGCGTGGCGTACCGGCAGAACGCCGGCCTGGACGCGAACACCGACGGCCGTGTCACGAAGGCCGAAGCTTCCGCCCGCGTACAGGCCATGCTGGACGAAGGCCTGCAGCCGGCGAACGCGGCGTCGTACATATGGGCGGCATGAGCGAGGTCGACGACGTGGACATCCGACAGGACAACGAAAACAGCTGGCACTTCCGCCTGCGTCCTGCCGAGCGGTGGGGCATCAGTGCATTGACTACCGCATTCTTCGGCCTGATTGGCTGGGTGTTCCTGTCGTGGAACACGCACATGCAAGACCAGGGCAAGGCCTTGGCGGACGTCAAGACCCAGCAGGCCGTGACCAACGCGCAACTCGCGACGCTGACGCAGCAGTTATCCGACATGCCTGCGTTGATGCGCCAGATTGCCGAACTGCAAGTGCAGACGGCCCGCAACACACAAGACATCCGGGATCTGCAGCAGGTGAAGGGGCTCAAGCCGTGAAACTGATCCTCGACTGGCGCAAGGCGCTCACCCTGCGCTTCCTCAGCTCGCGAGCGCATGCGCTGCAGGTCGCCATCGTCAGCACCTGGCTGATGCTGCCGGCCGACATGCGCGCGGCGGTGCCGGTGAAATGGGTGCTGGTGGCCGTGGGCGTGGCCGGTGCTACTGGCTTCCTCGGCCGCATGATCGATCAGAGTGCGCCCCGGCCTGGGCGGCAGCATCCGGCAGGCCAGGACGACACCGATCAGGCGGGCGCGTGATGAATGCGTTCGATTGGGTGATCGTCGTACTCGCCGCAGTGGCCATAGTCGGCTGGGGTGTTCTCTGGCTGCTGGCCCGATCGATGAAGGATGGTGACTGATGCTCGATTCCCTCTATGCCAAGCTGGGGGGGCTTGCACTGCTGCTTGGTCTGCTCGCCGGCGGCTATGCATGGGTGCACCACCGCGGTGCCATGGCGCAACAGGAGGACGACCAAGCCACCATCGGCCGGAAGGACGCCGCGCTGCTCGCCGCTTCGCAATCGTTGCGCAATGCGGCAGAGATCTTCTGGCAGATCAATGAGGACGCCGAAGCCCAGGTGGCGGCCGCCAAGCTGTCCGCCCAGCGATCGCAACAGGTCATCGCCACCGCCCAGCGTCAAGCCGATGCGTCTGCCCAAGCCGCCGCGGCCTGGCGCGTCAAATTCAAGGCCGCCGTGGCCAGCAAGCCGTGCGCCGCAATGATGGAGCAAACCCTATGTGCCGCCGTATTCGAAACATCGCCTGCGCCGTCCTCGTCGCTCTGAGCGCGGTCGCGTTGACCGCATGCCAGGAGGCGGCGCCCAAGCCCGTACCCATGCCGTCAGTGGTGCATGACGTGGTGACGCGTTATGTATCCATCCCAAAGAAATACACCACGCCGCTGGCCAAGCCAGAGCGCACCAGCAACCGCATCAAGGCTGTGGTGAAGGCCTTCAATGAGCGGGGCGAGACCATCGATACCTGCAATTGGCGCCTGGGCACCATCGACGCGCTGAGCGGGCAAGTGGTGGCTCCTGCGTCCTCAGAAAGCGTCGCACGTCCGCCGTAGGAGTGGCAAAGATGAGTGGCAGCGCCAGCCATCGCTTACAGTGCAAAGGAATTCGCGGACTGCAAATCCGCGTACGCCGGTTCGATTCCGACCCTGGCCTCCATTGCATATCGAGCAGCCGGCTAAGCCCGGCTGTTTTTTTGCCCTGCTTCCGCCTCGTCAGTCCTGGCCGGGAGACGGCTGGGTGTCGGCCTGGCCGGGGTTGCGCATCAGCCAGGCCAGTACCGGCGGCGTCACCATCGCGGTGAGCAGCGACATCGCCACGAT
>Ga0164242_10002305_pt1 | contig 22143 bp, 22 predicted proteins | sample OricomgcompostMG_FD_108783 | JGI IMG/M metagenome (GOLD analysis project Ga0164242, IMG submission 108783) | Miracle-Growth compost microbial communities from Emeryville, California, USA - Original compost - Miracle growth compost (MG) ... | reverse complement strand
TCCCGCCCCGCTGCTCGCGATCGCGACCAGGATCGCGGCGATGACGATCTCGCACAAGACGGTAAGGAATGTCCCGACGTGGAACAAGTGGCGGCCTATCAGGCTGCCGACCAGCGATCCGATCCACCCGATGACGATGGTGGCGAAGATCCCGATCTCCTGACGGCCGGGAAGCACGAGACGGGCCAGGCCACCGATGATCGCTCCGACAAGCGCTGCGCTGATCAGCAGCCACAAGGCCCATCCGGCGATCGGGAGGACGATCAAGAGCACCAGCAGCACCACGATCAGAACGACCATGCCCCACCGTATCCAACAACCCGGCGGCGAGCCACGCGCGCACCCAGGGAGCTTGACGGGTCGGGCCAGATTTCAGGCGGTGTCGAGTAGTCGTTGGAGCCAGTTGGTGCGGGTGTTGCGGGTTGCTTGTGAGAGTGCTGCTTGTGGGACGAGCAGGTCGAAGCCGTGGAAGCCGCCCGGCCAGACGTGGAGTTCGGCGTCTCCGCCTTGGGCCCAGATCCGGCTGGCGTAGGCGACCGCTTCGTCCCGGAAGGTTTCCACCGAACCTACGTCGATCAGCGTCGGCGGAAGGCCGGACAGGTCCGTGCAGCGGGCCGGAGCTGCGTACGGAGACACATCGGCTGTCCCGCTACGGTCGCCGAGCAGTGCCGACCAGCCCGTCAGGTTCGAGCCGCGATCCCACACCCCTTCGCCGTCGAGCTCGTAGCTTGACGGGGTCTCGTTGCGGTCGTCGAGCATCGGGCACATCAAGATCTGTCCGGCCAGTCCCGGGCCGCCGCGGTCACGCGCCATGAGCGTGACGCCCGCAGCCAGGCCTGCGCCTGCGCTCGCGCCGGCGACGATCAGCCGTCGGGGGTCGACGCCGACCTCCTCCGCGTGCACGGCGAGCCAGAGCAATGCTGCGTAACAGTCCGATACCGGCGCAGGATCCGGGTGCTCAGGCGCCAATCGGTAGTTCGGGGACACGACGACCACGCCCAGTTGCTGCACCCAGTCGAGCGCGATGTCGATACCGGTGGTGTAGTCACCCATCACCATGCCGCCGCCGTGCAGATGCAGCACGCCGGCAGCACCCCGCAGTGGCCCGCGTGGCCGGCATATCAAGGCGTCGAGCTCGGATGCGCCATCAGGACCCGGGATACGGCGCCGTTCAAGCTCGATCGCCCCACCACGCTCCAGCACCGCGTCGGACACCGCTTGCTGCGCCAGCTGCGCGCGCTTTCGCGGGATCAGGTCAGCCGTGAGAGTGCCACCCACCTCAGCACCCAGCACCCGCAGCGACGCACTCAACTCACCATCAAAAGGCGGACGCGACATGACCGGTCCTACTGGTCGACTCGTGAGAACAGCGCTGACACGGTGGCCACGATCCGCCCGTTCCGGCCCTCGTCGACAAGCGTCACGTCGACGCCGCACCGACCGCCTCCGCGTGCGGCGCGCACCGATGCTCTGGCCCGGAACGGTCCGACATCGCCGGGCTTGATGAACTGCACAGTCCAATGATCGACCTGGAAATCGGCCGTACCCTGACTTTTTTCCAGAGCGTCCATGGCCGCCGCTTCCATGAGGATGTTGACGGGCCCCTGGTGAATCGCCCGATTCGGCGCGCCGAGCTCGGGGGTGACCTGATCGATCACCAGCGAACCGCCGTCGCTGCGGACACCGAAGACCTCACGGAGCGGGGGAAGGTCTGCCGTGTCATCCAGTCGATGAACCGGGTTGTCGATCGGCTCGAAACCATCCGGCACGACGCCGAGGTCGAACCCGCTTCCGGTCGAGATCGCGATCACACGCTCGGGGTCGTTTCCATCAACCACCCGGGCTCGGCTAAACCCCATCTGCCGTCCCACCGCGAGGACCTCCCGGACCACTTCGACCTGGCGCACATCGTACGCCGGGTCGATGACGGAATACGTCATCGTGACAGGCGCGACCATCGCCGCGATGTCCTGGTAGTCCAGCCACCAAGGCTCGATCGCCGCGATGCACAACGGTGCGGCCATGATGCCGCCTGTGCTGTTGCGCATGTCACGGCGCAGCGGCATGAGCTCCCGCTCGGCGCCGCGGTCGAGATGCGGGTTCGCCTTGCCGAAGTAGCGATAGCTGAGCAGAGCCCGATATGACTGCTCGAACTCTCTCCTGGCCTGGTCCGTATCGAGCGTCATCGCGTGCGTTCTCCTCATTCTGCGCGGGAGACGAAAGCGCCTGCGCGGGTAGCGCAGGCTGCTCGGCGTGGCGAGATCCTAGCCCGCAGCGCGACTGCGGGCGGGAATCGGAAGTCCCGGGTCAAGCTCAAGAGCAACTGTGAGAACGTGATTGCTATGAGTGCGTTCCAGGAGCCTCGATGACGATCCGGGTCAGCCGGGGATTCAGGGAGCTGTATTCCAGCGCTGAGTTCAGCGAATCGATCAGCACCGAGTGGATGCCGTGGTTACTGGACGGGCTGGAGCTCGGCGACGACATCGTCGACGTGGCGGCTGGCCCTGGGGTTGCCGTGCGCTCGCTGCGCACCGCCGGTCGCCAGGTGACCGTTGCTCAGCTCGCTCCGGAGTTCACCGCGGAGCTGACAGGCCTTTTCGCTTGTGACCGTGCTGTCGGGGTACGCGACGTCGATCCGACCTGTCTGCCCTTCTCAGATGGCCACTTCACCGCTGCCACAGCGGTGCTGTCGCTGCACCACGTGCCCTCCACCGAGCAGCAGGACCGAGCACTGGCTGAGCTAGCCCGGGTGCTGCGGCCCGGCGCGGTTCTCGCCGGGCTGAATGCCATCGACGGTCCTCACTTTCGCCGTATGAACGACGACGGCTGCTGCGTCCCGATCGATCCACTGAGCTTCGCCGAGCGGCTCCAGCGGGCGGGCTTCATCGACGTCGAGCTCACGGTGTGGTCGTTCGTCCGGTTCACCGCCCGGGTACCGACGCCGGAGCTCGTGGCCGATCAGGATTCAGGCAGGCCGGAGACGAAACGATGAATCCCGCGCACCTCGAACTGTGTTCCAGTGCCGCGTGGGCTGAACACATCGAAACCGAGATCCTGCCCTGGGTCTTCGAGGATCTCGACGCACCCGAAGACCTGCTCGAGGTCGGCCCCGGTCCGGGAGCCACCACGAACCTGTTACGTCGACGGGTGCGACACCTCACCGCGGTCGAGTACGACCCCGCGCTGGCCGCCCGGCTCGCGGCGCGCTTCGCCGACGACCGCAGCGTCGAGGTACACAAAGGCGACGCTACCGATCTACCGTTCCGGGACGGCCGGTTCTCGGCGGCCGCGTCGTTCACGATGCTGCACCACGTCCCGTCGGCGCAGTTGCAGGATCGACTCTTCGGCGAGGTCGCTCGGGTGTTGCGCCCGGGCGGTGTGTTCTTCGGCACCGACAGCCTCGACGGGCCCGGATTCCGCCGGCTGCACGAAGGGGACACCTGCGTTCCCGTCGACCCGCTGACCCTCGGCACCCGGCTACAGCGCGCCGGGTTCGCCGATGTTGACCTGGCGGTGCTCGCTATCGGGGTCCGCTTCATCGCCCGCACACCCGTCGCGTAGCGCGAGCTCGCGGTCACGTCGCACCGCGAAACGGGCCGGCCGGGCGGCCGGCCCGTCAGCCGATCGCGTCGGCGAGTTCCGGGACGATGATGTCGAGTGCGTATTCGATGCTCAGCGCTGACGGGAACGCCATCGCCGTAGCAGCCGACAGGGGCAGGTCAATGTACGCCCCGTCCTGCACGGCCTTGAGCCGCTGAAAGAGTTCGCTGCCCTCCAGACCCGCGCGTCGTGCCGCGGAAATGTAGGTGAGAATCAGCACATCCGCATCGAGCAGGTCCAGCCGCTCCGGACTGACGATGGCCTTCCCGCGCGTGCTCGAGGCCGGCAGCCCCGCCGCGGCGGGTGACAGGCGCAGGCCGAGCTGGGTCAGCAGCGCAGCGGACAGGTCACTGGGCGAGTTTGTGGTGTAGATCGTCCCGTCGGCCTGTACCGGTCCGAAGGTGAACGTCTTGCCCGCGAACTCGGGGTGCTGATCGCGAACCGAGGCGATCTTGGCCTCGACCCGGGTCACCAGTTGAGCCGCTCGCGCCGGCTCGCCGACGGCTCGCCCGACGCGGGTCGTGCAGTCCTGCCAGGAGTCCGTATTCGGTCCGGTGACGTAGGCGAGTACCGGCGCAATCTTGCTCAGCGTCGCGTGATCCTGCGCCAACCCGTAGTACGTGGTGGCGATGATCAGATCCGGCCGCAGTGCCACGATCTGCTCGAAGGGCAGTCCAGAACTCACATCGAGCAGCTCGGGCTTCGCCCCCGGGAGCTTGGCCGCCGTCCACGGCTGGATTCCAGCAGGGACGGACGGGTCTTTCGGCATAGCCACAGGTACGACGCCCAGCGCGAGACTGGCGTCGGAGTCAGGGCCCTGCCCGAGTGCAACGACCCGCGTCGGTTTGGCGGGAATCGTGACCCGCCCGAACTTCCCGTCGACGCTTACCGGGAAGCCGGCCGCAGCGGCGTCGCCGGATGCCTCGGGGTCCCCACTGCCACACGCTGCCAGGCCGAGCAAGGCAGCGGTCCCGGCAAGACCACCGAGAAACCCCCGACGGGTCAGCTCGTCCACGATGCGAGCAAACTCAACGTCATCGCAGACCGGTCGCTCAAGAACTGGCGTCACGTCCACCCTGCCTCTCAGACTCAGTCGCGGTGGAGTCCCCCGACGAATGCGTCGCGTCGCGCCCTAGCTCCGACCCCACCGGAGCGGATTAAGTAAACCATGCCTAAGCCTATCGGTGTCCGCCGCGGACGATGCTGACGTTCGCATTGATCGCGCCCGGGTTGCTGCCCGGGCGGTGCCGGCCCATCGCTGGAGGACATCGCCGCGTAGATCGCGATGGCGGCGACGAAGGTGACGGCGGCGCCGACGATCATGGCGAAGTCGAGCCCGGTGGCGTAGGCGCTGCGGGCCGCCTGCCCGAGCGCGCTGTCCGGTCCGCCGCCGATCCCGAAGGCCTGCGCCAGGCCTTTGCGGGCGGCGGCCGCTACCGGACTGGGATGGTCGGCGACGGCGGGGGCGAGGCGGGACTGATAGTGCGAGATGGTGAGGCTGCCGAGTACGCCGATCCCGAACGCTCCACCCAGTTCGCGGACGAGGTCGTTCACCGCCGAGCCGACGCCGGCCTTGTGCGGGGGCAGCGACGACATGATCGCGCCGGTGGCCGCGGGCATCGTGAGTCCGATCCCGACGCCGAGCAGACCGAGACCGATCTCGAACACCCATGGCGCACTGTGGGTCCCGCAACTCGCTAGGACGAGCAGCCCCGCGGTACTCGCGAACAACCCGCCGGTAAGCACGGCGCGGACGCCTTGGCGGGCGACGAGCGACTTGGACCAGTTGGCGACCGCGAGTTGGGCCAACCCGGCGGGCAGGGCGTATAGGCCAGCGGTCAGCGGTGAGTAGCCCCGGACCAGTTGGAGGTACTGGGTGAAGACGAAGTACATGCCGAACAGGGCGAAGTAGGCCGCGGCGATGGACAGCGACCCGAGGCTGAAGCGCGGTTGGCGGAAGAAGCGCAGATCAAGCATCGGGTGAGCCGCGGTAATCTCGACGCCGCCGAAGGCGGCGAGCCCGAGCAGCCCGACGGCGAAGGCCACCAGCACTCGGGTGCTGGTCCAGCCGTTATCGGGGGCCTGGATAAGGCCGTAGAGCAGTCCGGTCACCCCGACCACCGCGAGGACGGTGCCGACCGGGTCGAGACGGGCGTCCTCGGGGTGACGGGATGTCGGCAGCAGGATGTGTCCGGCGATCAGCGCAACGGCTGCCACCACACCCATGCCGAGAAAGATCGATCCCCACCAGAAGTGCTCCAGCATGAGGCCGGACCACGTGATGGAAACCGCCACACTGGCGCCGGCGACGGAGGCCCAGATGCCGATGGCCTTGGGCCGCTCGGCCGGAGGAAACACTGTCGCCAGAATCGACAGGGTTCCCGGCATGACCAATGCAGCGCCCACACCCATTGCGGCCCGCGCCAAGATCAGCTGCCAGGTCTCGACGCTGAACGCGCCGAGCACGGTCGCCACTAGGAAGAGCACGAGCCCGCACTGCAGCGCGCCCTTACGGCCGAAACGATCTCCGATCGCCCCAGCCGGCAGCAACAGGCCAGCGAAGCACAGCACATAGACGTCGACGATCCAGGCCAGTGAACTGCTGCTGGCGTGCAACGTCCGGCCGAGGGTAGGCAGCGCGACGTTGAGTCCCATATTGGCCACGACGACGAGCAGGACGCTCGAGCACAGGACCGACAGCACGAGCCAACGGCGCCGGTACGCGGCCTCGATCGATGGAGCAGGCATGCCTCGATACTTGGGCCCTGCTCACTTGTCGTCTAGTGAAATGTTTGCAATGCTCGATTGCGTATGACGCAACTAGACTTGAACCTGCTGAGCGCCCTCGATGTGCTGTTGACCGAGGGAAGCGTGACGGCCGCCGCCGAGAAGCTGCACCTGTCGGTCCCCGCCACCAGCCGGACGCTGAACCGAATTCGCCGCGCGATGGGCGATCCCATCCTGGTACGAGCAGGGCGGGGCTTGGTGCCCACGCCGCGCGCACTCGTGATCCAAGCCCGGCTGCATCAGCTCATCGAGGACGCCCACGCGCTCATGCACGCCGGCAATGACCTCGATCTCGCCTCGTTGGACCGCGCTTTCACGATCCGCGCCAACGACTCGGTCACCAGCCTGCTCGCGGCCCCGCTCATCCAGCGGGTGCAAGCCGCCGCACCCGGCGTTCGGCTCCGCTTCATGCCCGAAGGACAAGAGGACCTCGCCCCGCTGCGCGACGGGATGATCGACCTCGACGTCGGTGTGATCGCCGACTTCGGACCGGAAGTGCGCACCGACCTGCTCTACAGCGAACGTCTCGTCGGCATGGTCGCCGCCGATCACCCGCTGGCGCGCAAGAAGGTTACGCTGCGGCGATTGGCTTCCGCTCCGCACGTGATGGTGTCGAGGCGGGGCAGGGTCCGCGGCCTGCTCGATGCCCTGTTGGAAGAGCATGGGCTACATCGCACCGTCGTGGCGGTGGTGCCGACCTTCACCAGCGCCACCCACCTCGTCCTGACGTCCGCGCTGGTCGGCCTTTTTCCGCACCGGTACGCACGACAGGTCGCGGCCTTCAGCGGCGCCCATCTGTTCCCGATCGACGCCGAGCTTCCAGCCCTGTCCATCTCGCAGGCCTGGCACGTCCGCTACGACACCGACCTCGCCCACCAATGGCTGCGCACCCAACTCCACGACGTCGCGAACCAGCCGTGACGTCCGACCCCGACCAGGATCGAGCGTGCGTTAGGCGCTGCGGTGCCGCCGATCCTGACAGCTACTTCGTCTGCGCGGGGCGCACCTTCTCGATGACGTTGTGAGCGAACCATCCCAGCTTCTCGAGGTAGTCCTCGGGGGTCCTCCACTCGGTGCTCACCACGAGATCGGTGAAGCCGGCTGCTCGGTATCGCTCCACGAGCGATACCGCCTCGGGAGCCGTCCGGCTGATCCACTCCGGTGTTGCCTTGGACCCGACGTGGGAAAAAGCATCGAGGGCCGTCCCGTCGGGCGAGCCGAAGCTCAGCCCGGCCGAGAAACCGAGTGCGGCTGGATCACGGCCGACGGCCGCTACCGCCGCCTTTGTTCGTTCGACCTGGCGAGCGAGCTTGTCGATCGGCCAGGGGATCGGCGCGCCCCAACCATCCCCGAATTCCGCGATGCGCCGTTGCACGTGTGCACCGGCGCCACCGATCCACACAGGGATGTGTGGCCGCTGATAACACTTGGGTTCTAACGCGACCTTCTTGAACGACACGTACTGACCGTCGAACTCCGGCTCGTCTTCGGTCCAGAGGAGCCGCATCGCCCGGATGTACTCGTCGGTCCGTGCTCCCCGGTGCTCGAACGGAATGCCGAGCGCCTCGAACTCCTCGCGCAGCCAGCCGACGCCCGCGACAATCGTGAGTCGACCGCGCGATAGCTGGTCGAGCGTGGCGATCTCGCTCGCTTGGTGGATCGGATGGCGGTACGGGACAACTGTGGCGTAGAAGATGAACCGAATCGTCTGCGTGATGCCCGCCAAGTAGGCAGCCAGGACATAGAGCTCCGGCCACGTTCTCCCTATCGGAGCCGTGTCGTCGCTCAGCGGCGTGACGAAGTGTTCCGACAGTACGACGCTGTCGAAGCCCAGACCCTCCGCTGCCTGGACGACCTCGCCGATACTTTCGAGACTCGGCCAGCGAGCCCACGGGTAGAGCTGGACGCCGAAACGCATGGATTACCACCTCACGGTGACCTTATCGAGCTTGCCGGGTGACCTGGCCGATGCTCCGGCACCTGGGGAGCCCGGGTTTAGGATCGGGCAATGTACAAGGCAGCGAAGGATGGGTGACAGCGGCGCTTCGAACGAACGCGCAAGGCGCAAGGCTGCCACTCGCGCCCGGCTGAGTGCCGCGGCACTTGAGCTCTTCGCGTCCCAGGGCTACGACAGCACCACCGTTGCCCAGATCGCAGCCGCTGCGCACGTCAGTGCGCGGACCTTCTTCGTACACTTCGCGACGAAGGCGGATGCACTTTTCGATTTCGGACCGGACGATTATCACGACCTCATCCGCTGCGTGGTCGAGGTGCAGGATGCCGAGACGGACTACGACGTACTGTGCCGAGCAACGATCGAATGCCTCGAGCGTCGCGGTACGGCAACGGCCCGCCATCACCAGGCGAAGCTTCTCGCCCTCAGCACTGCCTCCTCCCCGGTGCTGCGAGGAAAGCACCTCGACGAGAACGACCTGTTCATCGAGATGTGCTCACGCGCACTGGCCGTACGACACGGTCGGCCCGCACCCATCCCCGACGACGAGATCGTGGCCGTCATCGTCGGTCGGCTGATCCACGCGACCTACGCGGAGTGGGCGTCGAGCCCGAGTACCACCGACTTTCGCCGCTTGGCCTTCGCAAAGTTCGATAGGGCTCGCAGCGCGATGGCCGTTCCGCGCAAGAAGGATGCGAATCCAGCGAACCGGCGCCGCATAAAGGTCGCAGCCGGATAGACGTCGCACCGAGGTCGCCGTAGGTCCTGGACGTGAAGGCGCTCCGCTGCGACGCACTTGACAGCAGAACTGCGATTGGTTTCACTCGACTGCAATGAGCTGTCTGGCCAGCCGAGCCCGTTCAACGTCGAACGAGCGGGCTGCTTTGGGGGTTTGTGCATGCACACGCGGGACTCCATCTTCGTCGGCGGCGCTTGGGTGCCCGCATCGGGGGACAGCGTGCTGCAGGTCTTCGACTCGACGGACGGGTCCCTGTTGGGAGCTGTTCCCGCCGGCACCGAACGGGACGTAGACGCCGCCGTTCTCGCCGCGCGCGCTGCCTTCGACCGGTGGGCTCTGACACCGAGCGAATTACGCGCCAAGTTCTGCTACGCCCTCGCCGACGGGCTGGCTTCGCGGTCAGCTGAACTCACCGATATCGTGGTTCGTGAGACTGGTATGCCAGCACTGCTTAGCGCGCAGATGCAGATAGCAGGCGCGGTGGAGATGGCCCGGCAGGCAGGCGATGTCGCCGAGAGCTACGCGTACGAGGAAACGATCGGTAACAGTCTTGTCGTTCGGGAGCCAGCGGGTGTCGTGGCGTGCATAACGCCGTGGAACGTTCCCCTCAATCAGGCGGTCGCGAAGGTTACGTTTGCGCTCGCGGCGGGTTGCACGGTGGTCCTCAAGCCGAGCGAGGTAGCACCTTTGGACGCATACGTCCTCGCCGAAGTGATCGATGCGATCGGCTTACCGGCAGGGGTTTTCAACCTCGTGATGGGCACCGGTGAACTCGTTGGTGAGTCGCTGGTCTCGCATCCGCAGGTCGACATGATCTCGTTCACCGGGTCGACGCGCGCTGGTCGGCGGATCGCCGAACTCGCCTCCCGTGGCCTGAAGCGGGTATCACTCGAACTCGGTGGGAAGTCTGCGAACATTCTTCTGGACGACCTCGATGACGCTGGTTTCGCCGCCGCTGTTCGCGGCGGCGTGGGGAAATGCAACTTCCACTCAGGCCAGATCTGCGCGGCCCTAACGCGAATGCTGGTGCCTCGCGATCGGCTGGCGACAGCCGAGCAGATCGCGAGCGACGAGGTCCTGACGACCTGGCAACCGGGAGATGCGTTCGCCTCGACGACGATGCTCGGACCGCTGGCTTCGCAGGCTCAGGTTGAGCGGGTCGTCGGTTACGTACAGCGCGGGATCGACGAAGGTGCACGGCTCGTCGTAGGCGGTGTCGAGCGGCCCGCCGAGTTCGCTGACGGGTTCTACGTGACGCCGACAGTCTTCTCCGACGTGCGCAACGAAATGGCGATCGCTCAGGAGGAGATTTTCGGCCCGGTATTGTCGATTTTGGCGTATGACAGCGAAGAGGATGCCGTCCGTATTGCCAACGATTCTCCGTATGGATTGTACGGAGGGGTCTCTGGGGCTGACCCTGTTCGTGCCCAATCGGTCGCGAGGCGGATGCGTACAGGCCAGGTCGAGGTCAACGGTGGCGAGCCGAATATGCGCGCTCCCTGGGGGGGATACAAGCAGTCCGGATACGGCCGTGAATTTGGGCGGTACGGATTCGAGGAATTCCTCGAAATCAAGGCGATGCAGCACTAACGGTGTCCTACGACGCCTACCAGCGAGAAGGCGACTTCGGACGATGTCGAACAGGAGGGCACTGGTGAAGGTGAAGGGAGCCGTCATCCGCGGCGTCGGCGAAGACTGGGAGATTCGCGAGGTCGATCTCGACCCGCCAAAGCGGGGCGAGATCTTGGTCAAGCTCCACGTCGCGGGTGTGTGCCACTCCGACGACCACTACCGCAGCGGCGACATGGTGCCGACGGAAGAGATGATCGCGGCAATGGAGGCACTGGGGGCCGGCGTGGCGGATACGTTTCCGCTACTCGGCGGCCACGAAGGAGCAGGCGAGGTCGTCGCTGTCGGTCCTGAAGTGCACGCACTGCAAGTCGGAGATCACGTCGCATCTTCCTTCGTACCGGCCTGCGGCCACTGCCGGTTCTGTGTCACCGGCCAGGCAGGTTTGTGTGACGTCGGGGCCAACCTATTCAGCCCACTCATGATCAGTGACGGCACTCAACGTCGCTGGCTCGATGGTCAGCCGCTCGCAGCGATGTGCCAGCTAGGCACCTTCGCGGAGTACTGCGTCGCCTCCGAGACGTCGTGGATCAAGGTCGATGACGATCTACCGTGGGACGCGATCTCCATGGTTTCGTGTGGCGTGAGCACAGGGTTCGGCGCTGCTACGGAACGGGCTGGCACCCAGCCCGGCGACGTCGTCGTGGTCATCGGCGTCGGAGGAGTCGGGATGAACGCGGTGCAGGGCGCACGGATTGCCGGCGCCCGCGCGATCGTCGCCGTGGACCCGACGGCGTATAAGCGTCAGAAGGCACCGGAGTTCGGTGCGACCCACGTCGCGGAGTCGCTCGACGATGCGATCGTCCTGGTTCGGGAGATGACCCGCGGCCTGATGGCCGACCGGGTCGTCGTCACTCCCGGTGTGCTCCACACCCACATCGCGGGTGCGGGCTTGGCTCTCACCCGTAAGGGAGGCACTTGCGTGCTCGTCGCAGTCACGCCACTTGCCGAGGACACCGTGCCCATGTCGCTGACCGAGTTCGTCAGCTACGGCAAGGAGCTCAAGGGCAGCATCTTCGGGAACCTCAACCCGCGATATGACATGGCACGACTTCTCTCTCTATACCGAACTGGCCAGCTCAAGCTCGATGAGCTCGGTACGAGGACCTACAAGCTCGATGACGTGAACTCCGCATTCGAGGACATGGCCGAGGGCAGCACGCTCCGTGGCCTTATCGCATTCGACTGACTGAAGTCGCCTCCTCGATGGACGCCGGAAGCACTTTTCCCGGTGCGCGAGCAGCTTTGAGCGGTCCTCGAACCTAGAACGCCCGAGCGAGCCATACCGTTCTGGTGTTGCGGACGGTGAGGTCGACCCGATGTAGCAGGCCCTCAGGCCTGTCGGGGTCAAGCAGCGCGTCGATCGTGATGAGATCATCGGCGGCCATCGCTGACTCGATCACAGGCCGGATTCGGCGCAGGTAGGCATGCGCGTAGCGACCTACCTGCGCCGTGTGTGGGGGCTCCAGATCGATGTCGAATCGGCGCTCGGCGATAACCGTGAATCCGGCCCGCTCCAAGTGGGGCCTCCAGTCAGGGCCAAGCTGCGGTTGCGTCTTCGCTGTGCCACTTCCCAGCGCGGAGCGCCAACGTGACTCGATGCCGGGCCGGCCCAGCTCGATGTCGTCGGGCAGGAATCGTGGCGCCGAGTCCATCTCCGCCACGGCCAGCAGGCCACCGGGACGCAGCGCGGCCGAGATCCCTCGGAACACCCGGGCGGGATCGGACACCTCGTGCAAGGAATTGGACGCCCACACCACGTCCACTGGTTCCCCGGCGGGCCAGGCCACCTCCACATCGACCTGGACGGTGCGGACTCGATCGGCTAGTCCGAGATCGGACGCTTTCGCCCGCACCCGGTCCAACATCTGCTCGGAAGCGTCGACAGCAATCACCTCGGCCCCGCCGAAGTGCTGCGCCAAGGCCACCGTGCCGGTGCCGGTCCCAGCGCCCAGATCAACGATGCGGCGGGGTGGGATACCCGTGGCCTGGCCACCTAACCACGTGATCACCTCGGACAGGTATCCGTGCAGAACCTCGCCGTCTAGGTCGAGTAGCTCGGCCAGCGCCGCCGAGCCCTGCTCGTCGTGACGGTGGTAGTGATCCTGGTGGTGCGCCATGCCTCGAATCTATTCATTTATTGCGTTAGTCGCATGTACTATTGCGTATGACGCAAGAGACGGGTCTGGATGGTCTCATCCGGCAGCGCATCAAAGGACTGCGTCTCGCACGCGGGTGGTCGCTCGATGCGATGGCCGCTCGCTGCTATCTGAGTCCCTCCACCCTGAGCCGGATTGAGACCGGGCACCGGCGTATCGCCCTCGACCAGCTGGTCCCGATCGCCCGTGCGCTCGGCACCACCCTGGATCAGCTGGTCGAATCCACCGAAGACGACGATGTCGTGATCCGGCCGCGCCGGGACCGGGTCCGCGGGATGACCATCTGGACCCTTGCCCGCGAGCGCGGACCGCACGGGATGACCGCGGCCAAGATGCGCATCACGACGCGAGCACCGTCGGCCGGCAGCGGCGAACTTGGTGTGCACCCAGGCCGGGATTGGTTCACCGTTCTATCCGGAACTGCCGAGCTCCGGCTCGGAGAACGAACCATCCTGGTCGAGGCCGGCGATGCGGCGGAATTCTCCACGATGATCCCGCACGCCATCGGTGCGCACGGCGGCCCCGTCGAGATCCTCACCGTCCTCACGCAGGACGGCGAGCGCGCTCACCTTCACCCTCGCGTCCAGGCGAGGTCGGAATCACGCCCGCCCAGATGACGCCGGGGCACAGAAGCTAAGGAGACGCTCTGCTGCGTCGTTGCTATATCGGTTTCGTGATTGGTTACAGAACCGCTCGGCCGCGGCGGCCCTCAGCGACGAACTTCGCCACCCGCTCTGTCACGAGCGTGGCAAAAGGCTCGTCGTATTCGTCCGGTAGCTCCGCGTCGGTGAACAGGTGGGACGAGAGCGGATATTCGAACCACTCAGCTGCGGCACCGTCAGACCGCACCGCAGTCACCAGTTCCGCTAGCTGGTCACGATCGCAGAATGGGTCGCGCTCTGCGCAGTGGACCTGTACCGGAACCTCTGACGGCCAGCTGCCAATGCGCAACGTCGGTAGCGCCGACCCGCCGTGCATGAGGACAACACCGCGCGCTCCGGCGCGCTGGGCGCCGAGAATTTGAGCCGGTGCACAACCGGCAGAGAAGCCGGCGTAGAAGAGGTCGGTGGGCAACGTCTCGACGGCCGTCGTAGCACGAGCGAGCAGCTCCTTGAACCCGACCGTCTTTTGATGTGCAGCCGCCGCGGAATAGGTGTCGAATGGGCCTTCACCCAGGTACAAGTCAGGAATGTGCACGCGATGGCCTGACTCGCTGAGCCGGGCGCCCAAGGTACGCACGCTCGGTCGGAGCCCAAGTATGGAGTGGAAGATGACGATCTCGCTCACCGTTACGTTATACATGTGTCGACGACGCGAAAGCCGGCCGGGCCTCACGCTTGACTACGTCGGACTCACCCGACGTGTCCCATAGATCGACTCCGCCTCGACCGGTTGCCGGATGGCGGCGTTGAGCCGGTTCCAGACATTGATCGCGGCGATCGAGAGCAGTAGCGACGAAAGTTCCTTCTCGTCGTAGTGGTCGGCGGCGTTGTCCCAGATGGCATCGGGGACGGCGTCTGGCCGGTCGGCGAGCCGAGTCACGTACTCGGCAAGGTCGAGGGCGGCGCGTTCAGCGTCGGTGAAGTACGGCGATTCCCGCCATGCCCCTGCACCCCAGATCCGCTCGTCGGTCTCGCCGGAGTCCTTGAGCTCCCTGGCATGCATATCGACGCAGACACTGCAGCCGTTGATCTGGCTGACCCGCAGGTGCATCAGTTGGTGCGTGGTAGCCGGAACAGTGCCGGACTGGGCCGTCTTGCTCAGCGCGAGCAGCGCGGTCATCGCGTCTGGCAGCACCATCACGGGGTGGGTCATCCGAGCCTGCATGGTGTCCTCCGTTGTCACATCTGCCTTGTCGGGTTGGTCATAGGAGTGACCCGCCGGAGCGAGAGGATGTGACACGTGCAGGACCAGCAGTTCTTGGTGGAGCGATTCGAGCAGCAGCGACCTCGGCTGCGGGCGGTGGCCTACCGGATGTTGGGTTCGCTCGCCGAGGCCGAGGACGCGGTGCAGGAAGCCTGGCTGCGGGTCTCGCGTGCCTCGGGTGAGGACATAGACAACCTCGCCGGCTGGCTCACCACGATCGTCTCGCGGCAGTGTCTGAACATGCTGCGCTCCCGGGCGGCCCGGCGCGAGGACCCGTTGGACGTGCGGTTGCCCGATCCGGTGGTGGAGTCCGGCGTTGGGGCCGATCCGGCCGAGCAGGGGATGCTCGCCGACTCGGTGGGTCTCGCGCTACTGGTCGTACTGGATGCGCTGGATCCTGCCGAGCGGCTCGCCTTCGTCTTGCACGACATGTTCGCGGTGCCTTTCGACGAGATCGCACCGATGCTGGATCGGACGCCGGCCGCTGCCCGCCAGTTGGCCAGCCGAGCGCGCCGTCGAGTCCAGGGCGTGACTCCGGCCGGAAAGCCGGACCGCAGGCGGCAGCGCGAGATCGTCGACGCCTGGCTCGCCGCGGCGCGCGGTGGTGACTTCGCGGGGTTGGTCGCGCTGCTGCACCCGAACGCCGTGCTGCGCGTCGACACCGGCGGCGCCGACTCCAGGCTCGTCCGCGGGGCGGACGCCATCGCCGGACAGGCGGCAAGGTACCGGGCACCCCGACTTCAGACCCGCTACGCCATCGTCAACGGCGCCCCGGGCATCGTGTCGACGATCGACGGCCGCCTGGCGGCGGTCCTCGCGTTCACCGTCGCGGACGGGCTCGTCGTCGAGGTCGACATCCTGGCCGACCCGCGTCGACTTGCTGCGCTGTATCCCACCCGCTGAAAACAGTGCGGGTCCGGGCTCCTTGGCTGGTCATGAAGCCGGCACTGGGGCCACCTCGATGGGCGGGTTGGGCTCGAGCACCCCGCGTGCCTCCTCGAACGTCACGCCCAGCTCGGCCAGGATCGGCGCAAGCTGCTTTTCCGCCCATACCTTCTTGCGCCACAGCACCTCGCTCGGGAAGTTCCCCTCGGCTGGGCTGTAATCGCGCAGCAACAGCTTGCTGACGTTCGCGAGGTGCAGCTCGGTCACGCCGTCGGCGGCGCCCTCGTGGATCGCGACGGCCATAAGCTGACCGAATCGCATGACGTGCGACAGTCCGATCGAGCCGTAGAAGTGGGTTGCGCGGGTGGTGACCTCCGCGGCAATCTTGGCCATCGCCGCCTTGACCGCCGAAATCATCAGCCGCCCTTGGGCTCCGTGTTCTTGCTGCGCATCGAACATCCACGCCGTGTAGAGGACGAGCAGCCGGAACTGCTGGTATTCGATGAACGTATGTGCGAGGTCCATCTGCACGGCCTGCTTCTGCGAGATCGTCTCGCCGTACGACGACCGGCTCAGGGCACGTTCGGACATGATGTCCAGCAGATACTTGATGAGCCCAACAGTGCGCTGCGCATGATGCAGCCGACCGCCGCCGAGCCGGGACTGGGCGACCTTGAACCCCTCGCCAACCGGGCCAAGCCGGGCCGAGTCGGGTACGCGTACGCCGTTGAACCTGATCCATGGGTGGCCGCCGCTGCCGGGCTGGTCGGTCCACCAGCCAATGTTGCGGACGATCTCAAAGTTCGGAGCATCGGTAGGCACGAGGAACATCGTCGCCCGCCCGTGCGCCGGCGCGTCCGGGTCGGTCACAGCCATCACGATCATGAAAGCGGCGTGATTCGCATTCGAGGCGAACCACTTGTCACCGGTAATCACCCAGTCGTCGCCGTCGCGCACTGCGCGGGTGCGGAAGTTGACCGGGTCCGAGCCGCCCTGCGGCTCCGTCATCGCAAAGCACGAGAAGACGTCGTTGGCCAGCAGCGGTTCCAGGTACTGCTTTTTCTGCTCCTCGGTGCCGAACATCGCGAGGATCTCGGAGTTCCCGCTGTCCGGCCCTTGGCAACCGAACACCACCGGCCCAAACGCCCCCGTTCCGAACAGCTCGTTCATGTAGGTCAGCTTGACGGCGCCGAAGCCCTGGCCACCGAGGTGCGGCGGCAGGTGCGCCGCCCACATCCCGTTGTCCTTCACCTCTTGCTGGAGCCGGCGGACGATCTTGCGCAGTGGCTCGTTTCGGATGTCGTACGCCGCATCCATGTCGTAATCGAAGATGTGCTCGAGGGGGTTGACCTTGTTCTCGACGAAGTCGCGCATCCAGTCCAACTTGACTTGGAACTCGGGATCAATGGAGAAGTCGACCATCGTTGGACCCTTTCGGTGGCTGTCGTCGTAGGTTACCGGAGCGCTTCGAGAGCGTCAACGGAGCTGTTGATATTGGGCTTACCTAGGGGACGCGTAGCGGGCTCAGTAGGCGCGCACCCGGGCGCGTCGGCGGCTACTGTTCTTCGGACAGAGCCGTTCTTGGGAGGGTGCATGTCGCAGGTTGTTGATTTCGAGAATGTGTCTACCGTCGGGCTGGAGTCGTCCCCGGTCGCTGAAGCTCTCGCCGGTCTGAGGGCCAACGAGGCGCGCTACTACAAGAACAAGTACGGCCACGTCTTCACAGTCGACTCTGCGAGCGAGGCGACGGACGCCCTCGGCTGGGTGAATCGCATCCTCGAAGATGAGCGCGGGATCGTGATCTCGGCGCGTCCGCTCGAGGCGACGTCGTTCGAGGTCGACGGGATCCGGATGGCTTACGTGTTCTACGAGTCTGGTCTGTCGGTCAACGTCATGTACGGCCTCGAAGACGGGATGAAGCGCGCGGTCGGGTTCAAGTTGTCGGAGGGGATGGAGGTACCCGAGGAACTCGCGTCGCGCTTCAAGTTCGCGAGGCAGAAGTCGAAGCTCGCCGGCACGATCCGGGGCTCCTTCTTCGTGATCAAGGGCGAGTACTGACGCGCTTGGCGGTGACCTCGTCGATCCCGCGTCCGGGTCGTGCGGGTTATTCACCGTAGGCTTGGGGCGTGAGTGCACTGACGCGCTGGGTTACCGACCACGATTCCGGCCATTCCCGCTGGTACATCGATCGTTTCCGCCGGATGGCCGCAGACGGCGTCGACCTGGCAGGCGAGGCGCGATTGCTCGACGCCATCGTCGCGCGGGGAGTGCGGATCTTGGACGCGGGGTGCGGCCCGGGACGGGTCGGCGCTGAACTCGCGGCTCGCGGGCACACGGTCGTCGGCGTCGATGTCGATCCCGAACTGATCGCGGCAGCCCAGGTCGACCATCCCGGACCTACGTGGCTCGTCGCTGACCTTGCCGAACTCGACCTCGCGTCCATGGGAGAGCCGACACCGTTCGATGCCGCGATCCTCGCCGGCAACGTGATGGCCTTCGTCGCTCCGGACACCGAGGTCCAAGTGCTCACCCGGGTCGCTGACCACGTCCGTCCAGACGGGGTCGTTGTCGTCGGGTTCGGACTCGACCGTGGTTACGCGCTCACGGATTTCGACGTGCACGCTGGCGCCGCGGGGCTGCAGCTCGAACACCGGTTCGCGACCTGGGACCTCCGCCCGCCCGGCGCGGATGCGACCTTCGCGGTCTCGGTCTTCCGGCGAGCGGGTTGAGTCACAACCATAGGAATGGCACGTCCTCAGACCTCGGAGCATGCCGGTGGTCAAGCGTCTGGTGGGTTTCCACACCGCCATGCTTGTCGGGTAACGCGGCGTGGTGTCTGTGGCTCAGGTCTCTGGGCTGGGCGCGGGGTCCAAGTGCCTCCGCTGAACGTAGCCAGGACCTGTGACGACGGTCAGCGGAGGCACGTCCTTGGCCACGACAGCACCTGCGCCGACGACCGAGTCATGACCGATCGTCACGCCGGGCAGGATGGTGGCCGCTGCGCCAATCCAGACGTCCGCTTCGATGACGATCGGTGCCATGGTGATAAAACCGTAGCGCTCGGCTGGCTCGACGGGGTGTCCTTCTGTGATGAGGGTGACCTTCGGAGAGATCATCGTTCGGTCGCCAATGGTGATGCCGCCGAGGTCGAGGAATGAACAGGCCTGACCCACCGAAGTCCGCTCGCCGAGCTCAATCCCGAGGCCGTAGGTGCAATAGAACGGCGGGTGGATGATCGCTTTCTCGGGGAGCGGCTTACCCAGCAGCTCATTGAGCAGTGCATTACGCGCATCGATGTCGCTGAACGGGAGCACGTTCAGGCGGGAGGTCAGCTCCATGGCGACCTGGATGCGCTCGTAGATGGTTCGCCATTCAGGTGTCCGGGTCCGAATACGCCGCTCCTCCAACACGACCTCGATGCTCGCACAGCGGACCGCAGCGCCAACGCCCGGCCGTGCACTCATCAGCGCGCGACCGACGTCGTAGACCCACACCCTTGAGCCTCACCGACGTGATCCCTCACGTGGCGACGCGCACGCGTGTCAGCCGGTCTGCTCGAATAGGGAAACGATAATCCCTTCAGGCCCACGCACGTAAGCCATCCGAACGCTGTTCTCGTACTCGCCGATGCCGCCGACGAGCCCGTACCCGTCCCTAGCCAACTCATCGACGACCGCCTCGAGGTTGCCGACCTCGAATGACACATTGCGCAGGCCAAGCTCGTTGGCCATCGCTGTGGGCGATCCGGGCGCGTGGTCGGGCGTGACGAAGCTCGCGAGTTCCAGCCGGGACCCTCCGTCGGGCGGCCGCAGCATTGCAATCTCACAGTGCGCGCCCGGGATACCGCAGACGGTCTCCACGAACTCGCCCTCCACCGATCCAGTGCCCTCGACCTCGAGACCCAGTCCGACGAAGAACGCCGTGACCGAGGCGAGGTCCGCGACGGTGATGCCGATGTGGTCGAAACGTTTGACGTGTGCCATGGGATCTATCTTCCAATAGTTACCGGCCGATTCGACGCTGAGGCGGAGTTCGCGCTCAGGGCCTAGCCGACCAGTTGTTTCGGGAGGAACCCCCTCCCGGCCTGCGATTTTGTGGAGGGCGTGGGATTCGATCCCACAATGGGTGTGACCCCATAGCGGTTTTCAAGACTCGGTCGAGCGTCGCGGCCAGCGTCGCCCGGAGTCGGGAAGTGCCTGTCCTGAGCATGAAGGACGGTCCGGTTGATCAGCGACGGTCGTTCCGAGATGCGTCGGGTCGAACAAGATGTGATCGCGCCGTGACCATAGGTCCGTTAGACCGCCGCACGGATCCGCGGAAGTCCGTCAGAGTGTCGTCTTGCACTGCGGCGCGACCGAAGAACACGCTCCTCGCAGGTCAAGATAGTAAGCATTTCTGATGCCAGATGGGTGCATTCCGAACGACGCATCAACCTGCGCGAGCAAAGACAGCGCCCGCCCGGGTCAGAGCCCCGCTGGGTCAGGTGATGGCTCCCGCGATCTTCAGCGCGATGAGTTCTTCCTCGGTCTTGCCCAGGCCGAGAACGATTTCGTCGGTGTGCTCGGCGAACTCCGGTGCGCGGGTGAGTTCGGCGGGGGTCTCGTCAAACTGGACCGGGTTAGCAACGAGTTCACGCTCGTTGCCGTCGATGTCCAGGACCTTCGCGATGTAGCCGTTGGCCCGCAGCGATACGTCCTGGCTGACCTCCCAGAAGTCTTGCACCGCCGCCCATTGCCCCTCGCCTTTACCCAGGATCTCCAGCCACTCGGCGTACGACTTCGAACGGATGATCTCCGCGACGATCTCGCCGCCCTCGATCGCGTTGGTCATGATGTGTTCAGCGCTGTCGAACCGCGGGTCGACCGCGAGCTCCGGACGGCCGGCGTTCTTGACGAACTCTGACCAGTAGCGACCCGGCTGCAGCATAGTGAGCATGATCAGCCGGTCGTCCGACGTGCGGTAGGTACCGGTGAGCGGGTTGGTCGGGGATCCGTACTTCTGCACCGGCGGGAGCGGCAGGGGACCGCCGATGATGTTGGCCAGGTTGCTGCCGTACTGGGTCGCCCATGCCCCGACGCTCAGCAGCGAGACGTCCAGCACCGACGTCTCGCCCGTCGTCTTGCGGGCATAGAGGGCCGCCGCGATCCCACCCGCGATGGTCATGCCGCCCATGGAGTCGCCGTAGGCACCGGTTGGCATGTTGAGTGTGTCCGGTGCGCCCTGTGCTACCAGCCCCGCGAGCGAACCACCCCGCGCCCAGAAGCCGGTCGAGTCGTAACCGCCCTTCTCGCGCTCCGGCCCCTTGTTGCCGAAGCCGGAGCCGCGGACGTAGATGATGTCCGGGTTTGTCTTGCGGATGTCTTCGACATCGATCTTCAGCCGGCTACGCGGCCCGGGCAAGAAGTTTGTGACGAACACGTCGGACTGCGCGATCAGTTCGTCCAGCAGGGCACGTCCTTCCGGCGTCTCCAGCGCGATCCCGATACTTTTCTTGCCCCTGTTCGGACCTTGCATGATCGGGAAGAAGTTGACTCCCGGCGCTGCGGCATCGAGCCCCAGTACCTTCACAAGGCCTCGCTGGGCGTCACCGGTCACTGCGTGCTCGACCTTGATGACCTCGGCGCCCCAGTCCGCCAACACGGCCCCGGCGGCCGGCACAAAGGTGAACTGCGCGACCTCGAGGATCCGGACGCCTTCCATGGGACGATGCATACGGGCTCCTTACTACTTCGGTCCAGGTGAGGCTGGCCGGACTGGTGTGACTGATTGTCTGCCGTAGAAGACGGTGGCCCAGCTACCCGCGTCCGTCTAGGCATCATGGCCTGGAACGTGCTTTTAGACGGCGAGCCGACTGGTTGGTGGTTTCCATGTCGTACGCGCACCGTTTCTCGTTTCACCATCAACGCAATGACGCTGACAGCTGGGAACCATCTTCCGGGATCCGGCGCGCACACTACGCCGCCGCTCCCAATCTGCGTGACGGCCTGCGCGTACGGAAGATCATCGAGCCAGCACGCGAACCGTCGGATGAGCCCGCGGAGGACTCCGGCGATCGTCCGTGGAGGCAACGTACCCAAGACCTGGACCGTCCTCGTAATCCGCACCACCGAGATGGGGTCAAGGGGCACGGCGCATCGGCACGTGATCTCGCAAACTCCTGACTGCTTCGGCCAGAGGGCATAGCTTCGGCGATGACACCGACCCGCCGGCGGGCCGCACGACGGCGAGACCTGTCTTGCCGTCGTGCGGCTGCACGATCTCACCTCGCGTTCGGCGTCGGCTCCTCGACCTTTTGCGGAAGGTGCCGCGCTGAGCGGAACTGGACGCGGTCGGCATCCCGCGGTGACAGTTACTTCGTGCATCTCGTTGTCGCAATGTGACCGCAAATGCGACCGCGGCGCCGTTTTCGGAGTAGCCGACGGCCCGCCATCGCAGCCCACAACCCGTCCCTGACCTGCGGTTTGCGGAGGGCGTGGGATTCGAACCCACGATGGGTGTGACCCCATAGCGGTTTTCAAGACCCG
>Ga0164242_10002304_pt1 | contig 22146 bp, 18 predicted proteins | sample OricomgcompostMG_FD_108783 | JGI IMG/M metagenome (GOLD analysis project Ga0164242, IMG submission 108783) | Miracle-Growth compost microbial communities from Emeryville, California, USA - Original compost - Miracle growth compost (MG) ... | reverse complement strand
GATGCGGTGGTCTTCTCGATCCTGGCCACCAACGAGCATGCCCTGGCCGTGGCCTACGACCATCGACGCCAGGATTATGATCGGGCTCTCCTGTACCTATGGCGCGAGCACTGCGTCAAGGCCCGGGCCAAGGCTAGCATGCCGGCTACCGCTGATGAGTTCGAAGTGATCGAGCCTGCGCCGGATTCCCGGCCGGAACTGCCGCGGCTGACCCGGGATAAACAAGGCCGCATAGATGCGACCATCAATAATGTCGTTCTGGCATGCCGCAGGAATGACATATGCGGTCTAAAAATTCGATACGACAACTTCCGGGATGAAATCATGGTCGCGATGCGTCGCGACCAGTGGCGACCATTCAAAGATGAAGATCTGACGCAGATTCGCATGACACTCGAACTGGGCGGTTTCAAGCCTGTGGGTGAAATCATGGCTCGCCAAGCGGTGCACAAGGTCGCCAAAGACCACCAATTCGACAGCGCCCAGCTTTGGCTTGACGGCCTAGAGTGGGATGGCGCGCCGCGCATCGATCAGTTCTATCAAGACTACTTCGGGGTGGCCGACAGCGATTACGTCCGCGCCGTCAGTGCTTATACCTGGACGGCATTGGCCGGCCGGATACTGTCACCCGGTTGCAAAGCGGATATGGTGCCCATCCTGGTGGGGCCTCAGGGGTTGGGCAAATCGTCTGCCGTAGCCGCGATGGTACCCAGCCCCGACTTCGTGACAGAGATCAGCTTCCACGAAAAGGATGATGATCTCTCGCGCAAGATGCGGGGGCACCTGCTGGCCGAGATAGGGGAGCTGCGGGGCCTGCGTACGCGCGACCTAGAGGGCATCAAATCCTTCATCACACGAACCCACGAACGATGGGTACCGAAGTTCTTCGAGTTTGCCACGCAGTTCCCCAGGCGGTTGGTGTTTATTGGAACTACCAATCAGGAACAGTTCCTGGCCGATGAGACAGGAAACCGTCGATGGCTTCCCCTGGATGTTGGTCGTATTGATGTGGACGCGATAGCACGGGACCGGCTACAGCTCTGGGCCGAGGCCAGGGAGCGATTCACGTTGTGTGGTGTGGAATACCGCGACGCCGAAGCGCTGGCCCGTGAACACCACGACAAATACGAGATGAGTGACGCTTGGGAAGACGCCATCACGAGATGGCTCGACACGCCCGATGACCTGACCGGCGAGATTCCACGATCACGCGAATTTTTACGGGTTCATGACGCGTTACGTTGCGCGCTTAATTTTGCGAATTCGCAAATAAAGCGCGCCGACGAGCTAAGGGTATCTGCAATTTTTCGCAAGCTCGGGTTTATGCGTAAAAAAGTACGTGACGGTGGCAAGGTGATGTGGGCTTATGTTCCCCTTTGTTCCTCTTCTGGAGAATCGTAGGGGAACACTGGAAGCCTTTATTTACGCGACTTGTTCCCCTTGTTCCTCTTGTTCCCCTTATTTATGACAAATATTTGCGCGCAAATAAATATACACAGGTCGCTGATTTAAATAATAGGAAAAGATGGGGAACGAGAGGAACAGGGGAACACGCAAAATTTTACGGATAAGCCATGTTCAAACGAATCTTCTACACGAATGATCGCGGCTACCGCCGAGGTGAGGATCATCCACACGCCAAGCTCACGCGCGGCGAGGTCGAGCTGATTCGCCAACTGCACGACCAGGGCATGAGCTACCGGAAGCTGGCCCATAAGTTCGAGGTCAGCAAGCATTGCATCGGGCGCATCTGCCGATATGAGCGTCGGGCCTACGGTTGATGGTGCACATCGTAGAGAAAACGAGGCCGAGAATGCGGGCATGACTGGAACACCTAAAAAACCACAATCCGACCCTGAGCTGCGCGCTGAGAAGCGCGTGGCCTTCGTCGCTGTGCTTGCGGAATGCTGCCAAGTCGGCAAGGCGTGCGCTGCGGTAGGCATCGGTCGAACGACGGCGTACAGGTGGCGCGAAGAAGATCTGGATTTCGCGGATGCGTGGGATGCGGCCATGAAAATCGGGGTTTCCGCCCTTGAAGACGAAGCGCATCGCCGGGCGTTTGACGGCGTAGACGAACCTGTTTTTTATCAGGGCGGCCAGGTCGATACGGTGCGCAAGTACAGCGACACCCTGGCCATCTTCCTGCTCAAAGCCCACAACCCGACGAAGTACCGGGAAAACACGCGCATGGAGCTGACCGGCGCCGAGGGTGGCCCGGTGCAGTTCAGCGAGACGGACCGGGCAGCGAAGCTGGCCGCCCTTGTCGCTGCGGCCCAGCAGCGCGCCAAAGCTGCCGAAACTGAACCGGACGAGGATCCCGCCGCGGGGCTGGTGTGATGAACGCCCCATCCGTCGCCGAGATCAAGGCTGCTATGGCCTACATGACGCCGGCGGAACTGGCCGAGGTGGATAAGCTGCTGGCCGACGACCCCATGTTGTGGCGCCCATTGCCGGGCCCGCAGCTCATGGCCTACGAGTCACTTGCCGATATCGTGGGGTTTGGCGGCTCGGCCGGAGGCGGAAAAACCGACCTGGCCGTCGGCCTATCCCTCACGGCACACGACCGTACGCTCTTTGCCCGCCGGGAGAAAGCCCAGACCGAGGGTTTCGTGCAGCGCATGCAGGAGGTCGTTCGTACCAACGACGGCTACAACTCCCAGAAGGGTATCTGGCGCCTGCCGACGGGCTCATTGTGCGAGCTGGCTGGTCTGGACAACCCGGGGGACGAACGCCGCTGGCAAGGCCGGCCGCACGATCTGAAAGCCTTCGACGAAGTCACCGAAATGCGCGAGCAGCAGGTTCGGTTCGTCATGGGCTGGAATCGCACCAACAAGCCCGGCCAGCGCTCGCGCGTGCTCATGACCTTCAACCCGCCGACCACCTCGGAGGGGCGGTGGGTTATCGACTTCTTCGGCCCCTGGCTGGACAAGAAACATCCGCTTTATCCCACCGCGCCAGGCGCGCTGCGCTACGCCGCCATGCTGCCCGACGGCAACGGCGGCGCACGCGATACGTGGTTCGATTCGGACGGAAATCCGCTGTCCTTCGCGCCTTTCGTGCTGGTCGACGGGCGCATTGTCTACGACTTCGACCCGACAAAGTTCAGCCCCGAAGACATCATCCATCCCAAATCCCGCACGTTCATCCCGGCGCGGGTGACGGACAACCCCTACTACGTCGATTCCGGGTACATCACCACCCTGCAGGCGCTGCCGGAGCCGCTGCGCAGCCAGATGCTGTACGGGGATTTCAATGCGGGCATCCAGGATGATCCCTGGCAGGTCATCCCGACCAAATGGGTCGAAACCGCCCAGGCTCGGTGGAAGCGCCCCGACAAGCTCGATCCCATGGACAGCGAGGGCGTGGACGTGGCCCGGGGCGGAGCCGATAACACCATTGTCGGCAGGCGCCACGGGATGTGGTTCGACGTTCCACTGGTCTACCCGGGCAAGGACACGCCGGATGGCCCGACGGTGGCGGCTCTGGCCATTGCCGCCCGGCGCGACGATGCGGTCATCCACATCGACGTCATCGGGGTGGGATCCAGCCCTTATGACTTCCTGAACAATGCCGGCCAGCAGGTTGTCGGGGTCAACGTCGCGGAACGTGCGCGCGGTGTCGACAAGTCGGGCCGGTTGTCGTTTCTCAACCTGCGCTCGGAACTGTGGTGGCGGATGCGCGAAGCGCTGGACCCCACGAACAACACCGGCATCGCCTTGCCGCCCGACCCCCGGCTGCTGGCCGACCTGACCGCGCCGACCTGGTCATTGTCGGGGGCGTCCATCAAAGTGGCCAGCCGAGAAGAAATCATCGCCAAGATCGGACGCTCGCCCGACTTCGGCAGCGCGTACGTGCTTGCGCTTATGGACACGCCCAAGCGGGCAATGCTGGCCGCAGCAGGCGGCCCACGTTCGCGTTTGGACTACGACCCGTTCGCCAGCATCTAACGGATAGGTGCACATGTTGGCGCTAGGTGCCGATACAGTGGGCGCAGATAATTGTCGGAATCGTCATGCCGCACGTACGCCCCGTTCTCGTTTCGGACTACATCAACCAGGTCACGGACCTGATCCACGCCCACTGGCTGGAAACCGAGCGTGATTTCGCGCCGAATGGCCCGGCGCCGGCCGTTGATGTCTATCGCGCACTTGAACAGGCCGGCAGCATTCTGGCTTTCGGCGCGTTCGATGACGCTGAAACGCTGGTGGGCTATGCCGTGGCCATTCTGAGCCCGCACCTGCACTACGGCGTGTTGTACGCCCATCACGACTTGCTCTACGTGACGCCAGCGCATCGACGCGGCACATTGGGCCTAAAGCTCATGCGGGCTATCGAGGGTGCCGCAAAGGATCGAGGCGCGCAATTCTCTACGTGGCACGCCAAGCCGGGATCCACGCTCGAGGCGATTCTGACGCGTAGTGGCTATCAGCTCGAAGAGTCGATTTTCAAGAAGGAGTTCTGACCATGCCAGCCGCCCCCATTATTGCTGCTGTGGCTACGGTCGCCGGTGTCGCCTCATCCGTGATCAACGCCCATAAGCAGGACAAGGCTGCTGATAAAGCTGCCGACGCGGCGAAGAAGCAGGCTGCTGCCGAAGCTGCCCAGGCCCAGGCTGCCGCCGATGCCGCCAAGAAGCAGGAAGCGGCTGCCGAGCAAACGATGGCCCAGAACCAGAAACAGGCCACCGCCGCCGAGGAAAGTGCCAATGCCGCCGCGCAGAAGACACCCGGCACCAGCGCAGTGACCGACGCCATGGCCCAAGCGGCCAAGCAAGGCGCATCTGGCACGATGCTCACCGGGGCACAGGGCATCGACCCCAGCCAGTTGACGCTCGGCAAGAAGACTTTGCTCGGAGCGTAACGTGGCGATGCCCTCTTTTTCGTCCACCACGCTGCGCGACCAGCTGCAGTCCCGATGGGGCGCGCTCAAGGACGAGCGTGAGAGCTGGGTGCCGCATTGGCGTGACATCAGCGAGAATCTATTGCCGCGCTCGGGGCGCTTCTTCATCGAAGATCGCAACCGCGGGGAAAAGCGCTACAACAAGATCCTGGACAGCACTGCCACGCGGCAACTGCGCGTACTGGCCGCCGGCCTCATGGCGGGCATGACGAGCCCGGCGCGCCCCTGGTTTCGGCTGACCACCTCCGACCCGATGCTTGACGAGTCCGCAGGCATCAAGACGTGGCTGGCGGACGTCACGCGGCTCATGCAGATGGTGTTCGCCCGTTCCAACACGTACCTGGCACTGCATTCCTGCTATGAGGAGCTGGGGGCATTCGGCACAGCGTCAACCATTGTGCTCCAGGATTTCAAGACGGTGTTGCACCATACGCCCCTGACCGTGGGCGAATACGCCATCGCGGTTGACGACCGGGGCATGATCAGCACCTTATACCGGGAATTCCAGCTCACGGTCGCGCAGATGGTGCAGAAATTCGGCAAAGCGCAGTGCAGCCTGACCGTGCAGCATCTATACGACCAGGGCAAGCTCGACGCATGGGTGACCGTCATCCACGCCATTGAACCACGTACCGATCGGGACGTCCGCAAGCGCGATGCGCGCAACATGCCGTGGCGATCCACCTATTTCGAGCCGGCCGCGCGGTCCGATCTCCTGCTGCGGGATTCCGGCTTCAAAGGGTTTCCCGTGCTGGGCCCGCGCTGGGCCAAGGCCGGAGGCGACATCTACGGCAACTCCCCGGCCATGGAAGCGCTGGGTGATATCCGCCAGTTGCAGCACGAACAGATCCGTAAATCCCAGGGTATCGACTACCTGACCAATCCACCCCTGCAAGTGCCCACGTCCATGAAGAACCAGGACGTGAATACGCTGCCTGGGGGAATTTCCTATGTGGATGCGGGCACGCCGAACGGCGGCATCCGGTCGGCCTTCCAGGTTCAGCTGGACCTCAGCCACCTACTGGCTGACATTGGGGATGTACGCGAGCGGATCAAGGCATCATTTTTTGCCGACCTGTTCCTGATGCTGGCCAACAGCACGAACCCGCAGATGACGGCAACCGAGGTGGCCGAACGCCACGAAGAAAAGTTGCTGATGATCGGCCCGGTGCTCGAGCGGTTGCACAACGAGACGCTCAGCCCCCTGATCGAAATCACCTTCACCCGCATGCTGGAAGCCGGCATCGTCCCGCCCCCTCCCGAGGAGCTGCAAGGTGTGCAGCTAAACGTGGAGTTCGTTTCCATGCTTGCCCAGGCCCAGCGCGCGATCGCCACCAACGGCGTAGATCGGTACGTTAGCAGCCTGGGCGTCGTTGCGCAGCTCAAGCCTGATGTGATTGACAAGCTCGATACGGATCGGTGGGCCGACGCTTACGCCGACATGCTGGGCGTGGATCCCGAACTGGTCGTGCCGAACGACAAGGTTGCGCTCATCCGCCAGCAGCGCGCACAAGCCGCGCAGGCCCAGCAGCGGGCCGAGCAGTTGCAGCAGGGTGTGGATGCCGCGTCCAAGCTCGGCGGCATCGATACCAGCAAGCCCAATGCGCTCACGGACGTGACGCGCGCATACAGCGGCTACACCTGACGAGGACCATCATGACACTGACCAGCATGCAGATCACCCAGGCGCCACCCGAAGCAGACTGCACGGTATGCGCCGATCCCCATCCGCCGAAGTATCCATATGGCTTGTGCATCGAGCTGAACGATGAATCGCTGGCGAAGCTTGGCATTGATGCGCTGCCCGCTGCGGGCGCCGTAGTCATGCTCACGACACGGGCATCGGTGGCCGGAACAGGTGAAACCGATACACAGGACGGCCATACCGAAAAGCGGATGAGCCTGCAGATCACCGACATGCAGGTGCAATTCGAAGGCGATAGGACACCGGCGCAACGTCTCTACGTCAACAGCGACATGGGCCGATAGCCCCAGGGGTGCACGTGTTTCGCGTGATCACCCCTACAGTACCGCCATGAGCCACCGAGACCCGACTGATCTGCAGTACGAAGATGATTCCCGCGCCGACGCCGAGAATAAAGCAGCCCTGGCGGCGGAGGCGGAAAAAGCGGACGTGCAGTGGCTGATGGGTAACGCGCAGGGCCGGCGGATCGTCTGGCGCAGCTTGAAGCGCGCAGGGATTTACCGATGCTCATTTCGCACCGACGCGCTGGCCATGGCCTTCGAGGAAGGACGACGAAACGAAGGCCTGAAACTGCTGGACCAGATCAGCACGCTGTGCCCGGAGCAGTACCTCACAATGATCAAGGAACACGCTGATGTCCACTGAAACCCTGATGACTGCATCCGAACAGACCCCGGCTGATGGGGCGGCGGCAGCTACTACTGCCACCACGGGCGCATCGGACGGCCAAGCCGCGGCGACGCAGACGGTCACCGGTGCTGAAAGCGCTGCACAAGGGAATGACGCGGCAGCAACTCAGACCATCGCCGGTGACGGCGCCCAACCCACTGGCAGGCCAGCCGAAACCAAGCCGGCCGGCGGTGAAGAGGATCCCGCGAAGACCAAGGAACCGGAAGGCGCCCCTGAGAAATACGAGTTCAAGGCGCCGGAAGGCGCCGGCGAACTGGCATCGGGCGTGCTGGAATCTTTCTCCACCGTGGCCAAGGAACTGAACCTGCCGCAGGACCAGGCACAGAAAGTAATCGACGCCATGGCCCCGGCCATCGCGGCGAATCAGGCCAAGCAGATCGAAGCGGCGCGCACGCAGTGGGCCGACGAGGCCCGGGCTGATGCCGAGTTCGGGGGCGACCACTTACAGGAAAACCTCGCGCACGCCAAGCGCGCCATGGATACCTTCGCCACCCCGAAGCTCAAGGAACTGCTCGATACCTCCGGCCTGGGCAACCACCCCGAGCTAATCCGCTTCATGGTGCGTGCTGGCAAAGCCATCGGCGAGGACCAGCTTGTCACCGGCAGCCAAGCAGGCGCCGCATCGCACGATGCCAAGCGACTCTACCCTAACAGCAGCATGCACTAATTCCGCCAGAGCGTAAACCAGAAGGAGCATTTCCATGTCCACCCTCTCGACGACCAATCCCACTCTGGCGGATTTCGCCAGCCGCATGAAGCCCGACGGCAGCATCGATCCGATGATTATCGAGATTTTGTCGGAAACGAACGAAATTCTCGATGATATGACCGTGATCGAAGCCAACGGCTATACCGAGCACAAGACCACGATCCGCTCGGGCCTGCCCACCGGTACCTGGCGCAAGTTGAACTACGGCGTGCAGCCCGAGAAGTCCAAGACCGTGCCGGTCAAGGACTCCATGGGCATGCTGGAAACCTACGCCGAGGTGGACAAGGCCCTGGCCGATCTGAACGACAACAAGGCCGCGTGGCGCCTGTCGGAAGATCGGGCCTTCATCGAAGGTTTGAACCAGACGATGGCCAAGACCATCTTCTACGGTGATTCCAGCCAGGATCCCGAGAAGTTCATGGGACTGGCCCCGCGCTACTCCAGCCTGTCGGCCGAGAACAAGGACAACATTCTCACGGCTGGCGGTGCCGGTTCGGACAACACGTCCATTTGGCTCGCCACCTGGAGCCCGAACACGCTGCATTCAATCTACCCGAAGGGTTCGCAAGCGGGTTTGAGCTCGCGCGACCTGGGCGAGCAGACCCTGTTCGATGCCGATGGCGGCCGCTACCAGGGCTATCGGACGCACTACAAGTGGGATCTGGGCCTGACGCTGCGCGACTGGCGCTACGCGGTGCGCATCGCCAACGTGGACGTCTCCGACCTGACGAAGGACGCTTCCGCCGGTGCCGACCTTATCGATCTCCTGACGCAGGCCCTGGAAATCATTCCGAACCAGAACATGGGCCGGACTGTTTTCTATTGCAACCGCACCATCCGCTCGTTCCTGCGCCGCCAGATCACGAACCACAAGAACGTGAATCTCACGCTGGAGACCGTGGCGGGCAAGAAGGTCCTGATGTTCGACGGTGTGCCGGTGCGTCGCACCGACGCGCTGCTCAACACCGAAGCGGCCGTCTCCTAAACCCCTGATAAGGAAGCCATCATGATTATCGACAAGCTCTTGCAGGTCTCCGACGATCAGGCGGTGACGGCCACGGCCGCATCCACCAACGTGATCGATTTCGGCCAGAAGAACCCGAACACGGGCCTGACCGACCTGCTGAAAATGGTCATTACGGTGGGCGAATCGGCTACGGCCGACGGCGCGGCCACGGTGACCTTCGCCATTCAGGATTCGGCAGACAACAGCTCGTTTGCGGATGTGGCTACCAGCGGCGCGATCGGCAAGGCCGATCTTGCTGCCGGCGCGCAGATCATTATCCCCATGCCGATCAACCACCGGCGCTACGTGCGCGTGAACTACACCGTGGCGACCGGGCCGCTCACCGCGGGGAAATTCTCCGCCCAGGTGGTCACCGGTATCCAGGACAACACGCCGCAGCCCGATGCGCTGTAAAGGACCTTTCCGATGAAAGTCATTGCTCTGGAACCCGGTTATCACGGCAAGCTGCGCGAGAAAGGCGACGTGTTCGACGTACCTGCCGGCTCGAAAGCGAAGTGGTTCGCGCCGGTCAAAGTTACCGCAAAGCCCGAAGGTGGCAAGCCTGAAGGCACGACCAACCCCACGCCGCAGACGCCACCCGAAACCGCCGGTTTGGTGTAGCGCACCGCCCTCATTCTTGGGAGCAGCAACTTGGCGGGGGCTTTACGCCCCCGCATTTTTTGAGGTAGAGCCATGGCCTCTGACGTCGACATCATTAACTTTGCGCTGGCCCGGCTGGGCGACGAGGCGACGGTGGCCAGCATCAGCCCGCCGGAAGGCTCCGCCCAGGCCGAACACGCGGCGCGCTTCTATCCGGTTGCGCGAGATTCCATGCTCGAGTCCCACCCCTGGCGATTCGCGACGCGGCGCGCGGTGCTCGCCCCGCTGAGCCAGAATGCCTGGAACTGGAATCTGGTCTACGCGGCGCCCACCGGGATGCTCAGGCTCTTGTCCGTCATTCCCATGGCTGCCCCCGACGAGGCGCAGAGTTGTGAATATGAACTGGCCAGTGACGCCAGCAGCGTGCCCATCATCTACACCAACCAGGAAGCGGCAAGCGCCCGGTATGTGGCGCGTGTCACCGATAGCACGCAGTTCTCGCCGCTTTTTACGGATGCCCTGGCGTGGCTGCTGGCCTCTTACCTCGCTGGTCCGGTCATCAAGGGCGATACAGGTATGAAAGTCGGCCAGGCCTGCTATGCAACGTTTCGGATCGCGGAGGCCCAAGCCAAGACCTCTGACGCCAATCAGCGGCACGTCGAGCCCCGGCACCAGCCCGACTGGATGCGCGCCCGCGGCGGCATGCCCATGGTGGACCGCTTCGGCGATTTCAGGGGGCGCTAATGCCTAACGTCCGCCTTGCGCAAAACGCCTTCGTGGGCGGGGAGATCGCCCCGGAAATGTGGGGGCGCATCGACGATGCAAAGTACCAGAGCGGCCTGGCCAAGTGCCTGAATTTCATCGTGCGCCCCCAGGGTTCGGTGGAGAACCGCCCTGGCTTCGCCTTCGTGCGCGAGGTCAAGGACTCGACCAAGAAAACCCGGCTCATCCCTTTCACTTACTCGACGGACCAGACCATGGTCATCGAGCTGGGGGCGGGATACTGCCGCTTTCATACCCAAGGCGCAACCTTGCTCGATGATTCGGGCGACCCATACGAAATCACGAACCCGTATGCAGAAGCCGACCTGTTCGACATTCATTACGTTCAATCGGCAGATGTGCTGACCCTAGTACACCCCGGCTACGCGCCCAGGGAGTTGCGGCGCCTCGGCGCCACCAACTGGACGCTCACCAGCATTGCTTTTACGCCTTCGATCAGCGCGCCGGGCAAGCCCACGGTCACCACTGCAGGCCTGACGACAGCGAAATACACGTACTACTACGTGGTGACGGCCATCGCCGATGACGACGTGAGCGAGTCAATACCCTCGGCCGCTGGCTCAATTGCCAGCAACCTGTTCGAAACTGGCTGCACCATTACCATTTCCTGGAGCGCTGTCAGCGGCGCAGCCCGCTACAACATCTACAAGCTCCAAGGTGGCGTCTATGGCTACATCGGCCAGACTACGGGAACGTCCATCGTGGACGACAATATCGCCCCGGACCTGAGCAAGGCACCTCCGATCTACGAGACGGTGTTCAATGCTGCGGGTGATTATCCGGGCGCGGTGTCGTATTTCGAGCAACGCCGATGTTTTGCCGGCACGATCAACAAACCCCAGAACATCTGGATGACCCGGGCCGGCACCGAGTCGGCGATGTCGTACTCGCTGCCGGTGCGCGATGACGACCGGATCTCCCTGCGGGTGGCGGCGCGCGAGGCCAACACCATCCGGCATATCGTGCCGCTCACGCAGTTGCTGCTTCTGACGAGCTCGGCCGAGTGGTGCGTGACCAGCATCAATTCCGACGCGGTGACACCCACCTCGATCAGCGTGCGGCCACAGTCCTACGTGGGGGCGTCGAATGTACAGCCGGTGATCATCAACAACACGCTCATCTACGGCGCGGCGCGCGGCGGCCACGTTCAGGAAATGGCCTACAACTGGCAGGCCAGTGGGTTCGTGGTCGGGGATTTGTGCGTGCGCGCCCCGCACCTGTTCGACACATTCAGCATCCTGGACATGGGTTACGCCAAGGCCCCCCAGCCTATCGTCTGGTTTGTGAGCAGCACCGGCAAGCTGCTGGGCCTAACCTATCTGCCAGCGCAGCAGGTCGGTGCTTGGCATCAGCATGATACCGATGGCGCGTTTGAATCCTGCACGGTCGTGGCCGAGGGCGACGAGGATGTCCTGTATGCCATCGTGCAGCGCACCATCAACGGCAGCGACGTTCGCTACGTTGAGCGGCTGGCGTCGCGCCAGTTCACCGACCAGGCCGATGCGTTCTTCGTCGACTGCGGCGCCACATATTCGGGAGACCCGGCCACCGAGATCAGCGGCCTGGACTACCTCGAGGGCAAGACGGTCAGCATTCTGGCCGATGGCGCGGTGATGCCCCAGCAGGTGGTGACTGGGGGCAAGATCACGCTGTCTGTCGCCGCCTCGAAGGTGCAGGTGGGCCTGCCCATCACCGCTGATCTGCAGACGCTGCCCCTGGCCGCTCAGATCGACAGCGCGTTCGGCCAGGGCCGATCCAAGAATGTCAACAAGGTACAGCTGCGGGTCTATCAGTCCTCAGGGATTTTCGTGGGGCCGGACGTCTCCGCGCTCACCGAAGCCAAGCAGCGCACGACAGAGCCCTACGGCAGCCCGCCTGCGCTCAAATCGTCGATGGTCTCCATCGCAATTACGCCACAGTGGGCCGATAGCGGATCGGTCTACGTCCGACAGAAGGATCCGCTGCCGCTATCCATCCTCGCTGCAGTCGCGGAAGTCGCCATCGGCGGCTAGGTGCACGTACCATGCCCGGGGCACGGTAATGTGGCAAGCATCACGCCAGGTGCGCGTACCGTGCACGAGACACGATAACGTGACAGGCAACATTCCTGGGAAGCATTCATGTCTTTCGAATCCAGCACTGCTGCGCAAACTTCGCTCATGCAGGCCTCGCTCATCGGGCAGGCCGGCGGCGCAGTGTCCTCAGCCATCGGCGCTTTCTCGAGTTCCAAGACCGCCAAGGCGAATCTGAGCGCCCAGAAGGCGGTACAGGACGCCAACTCGAAGATTGCCGACATCAATGCCCAGTTCGCGGACCTGAATGCGCACAACGATGAGCTCAGCGCGCAGGCTGCGCTGGACCAGGGCAACCAGAACATTGCCGCCTTGACGCTGAAGGCAGGCCAGCTCAAGGGTACGCAGCGCGCCGACCTGGCCGCCAACGGCGTGGACCTGGGCACGGGAAGCGCGGCAGAGATCCAGGCCTCGGCCGATATCCTGAAGAACGCCGATGTCGCCACCCTCAAGTCAAACGCCGCGCGCACGGCCTGGGGCTATCGTGTGGAAGGGGCCAACGCTACCTTGCAGGGCATCAATCTGCGCGCCCAGGGAGCGATGGGAAAAATCACCGCCGACTCCACGGGGGCCGCGGCCTCGGCCATCAGCCCCTGGACTTCAGTGGGCACATCTCTGCTGGGAAGCGCCACCAGCGTCATGAGCGATTGGTACAAATACTCGAAGTCATCGAGTGACAGCACTATGTCGATCGTAAATCAATCGGACGACCCAATCGGCACCATGATTCAACTCAAGGGGTGGTGATATGCCACGTGTGCCGACCTACAGCGACTACCAGGCCACGCCGGCCATCGGGCCCACCCCACAGTTTCGGGGCCTGCAGCCGTTTGGATCTGCGCCGCAAATGCGGGACGTTGCTGGAAAGCAAGCGCAGGTGCTGGGCAACACGATGCAGCGCGCCGGCGGCGAGGTGGGCCGCATTGCCCTGGGCATGATCCAGCAAGCCAACCAGTTGCGGGTGGACGATGCGCTGAACCAGGCCAAGGAAACCGCGCTGGACTTGACCTACGGCCCTCAGGGGTTCACCAATATCAAGGGAGAGCAGGCCTTAAATCGCCCGGACGGCCAACCCCTGGCGGATGAATACGGCCAGCAGCTGAAAAAGCACATCGATCAGATTGCCGATGGCCTGGGTAACGACGCCCAGCGTCAAGCGTTCATGCTGCACGCGGGCGACATCCTGACCGCATTTCACGGCCATGCGCTGCAACATGAATCCCAGGCGTACCAAACGTATGCCCTGTCGACTTCCCAAGGGATCCAGGACACATCGATGCGCGATATTGCGCTGAACTACCACAATCCGGACGCGACAGCCTCGGCCGTACAGCGCCTGCAGGCTGAGGTCTACCGCCAGGCCCAGCTACAAGGAAAGTCCGCTGAGTGGGTTGATGCCACATCCCGCACGCTCACCAGCCAGGCGCACAAGCTGGCCTTGACCTCAGCCATCCAGAGTGGCGATACGGCCTACGCCGGCGCCTACCTGAAAAAGTACAGCGACGAGATGGATGCGGGCGACATCCTGACTATTCGCAAGCAGCTGGGGGATACGTCCGACGCCCAGCAGGCCCAGAATGCGGTAGGCGCAGCACAAACCGATCTGGTCAACCAGGTGCAGCCCAACGATTTCGACCGTATGGTGCACATCACGCTCGGCTCGGAATCCGGGGATCGGGACTACGACGCCCAGGGCAACGTCGTCACCAGCGGTGCCGGCGCCAAGGGGCGCATGCAGGTGCGCGATCCCACGAACAAGGATCCTGGCTTCGGCGTGAAACCGGCGCAGGACGACAGCCTGGCCGAACGCGCCCGGGTGGGTCGGGATTACCTGCAGGCGATGCTTAAGCGCTACGGCGGGGATCCCGCTAAAGCGTGGGCGGCGTACAACGCCGGTCCCGGCGCGCTCGATGACGCCATTGCTCAGGCCAAGAAGGACGCAGGCGCCCCTGGTGGCCAGGTCAAGACGTGGCTGGCATACATGCCCGCCGAAACGCAGAAGTACGTCCAGGCCAACATGGCCGCCTACGAGAACGGAGGCGGTACGCCCAAGCGGCCCACCGAGCTGGAGTTCGTCAACACTGCCCTGAATCGGCTCGGTCCGAATGCTACGCCCCAGGCTGTGACGCTTACCCGCACCCAGGCCGAACGCGCCTACACGCTGGTGACACAGTCCTACGCGCAGAAAGGCGAGGATGCGGTGCGCGCGGCTCAACAGTGGATTGCCCAGAATGATGGGGACTTCACGGGGCTGCCTGCGAACCTGCGCGCCGATGTGGTGCAGTACGCGCCGGACAAGCTCACGGGGCTGAAAACCTATGCCAGCGCCCTGGCACAGGGCAATACTGAAACGAATCTGGTGCTGTACAACCGGTTGGCCAGTCACCCGGACGAGATGGCCCGAATGACCGACAGCGAGTTTGAATCACTGCGAGCCCACCTCTCGCCGGCGGACTTCAAGCGATTTGCCGGTGAGCGTGCCGACATGCTCAGTGGTAAATCGAACGCATCGCCGGATGCCATCGACACCAGCGCCTTCAATCAGTCGTTGAACCTGCGGTTGAACTCCCTGGATATCCCGACCTCACCCAAGAATAGCGATACGAAGGCCCAAGAACGCTTGGGGGCCATTCGCCAGTTCGCACGATCCATGCTGTTCGATGCGCAAGCGCAGGCCGGCAAGAAGTTCACGCCAGCGGACGTCGACCAGTTCATGAACAACCTGTTCGCCAAATCGGTCACCTTCCAGCATTCGTTCCTGGGTATCGGCTGGACGACGCGCGAATCCCTGGCAGAGATGACGTACGGCGATATCCCGTCGCCAGATCTCAATGGCCTGAGGCAGGCATTCGCCGCGCACGGCATCCAGAACCCCACCGAAACTGATCTCCTGAACGCCTACCGGCGCATGAAGGCGAAGTAATGGCTTCAAATCCCAACGATTACGATGGCGCCGTTTCCGACTACCTCGGCCAGAAATCGGCTGATACCGGGGCTCTCGTCGCCAATAACCTGGAAAACGCGCAGGGCACGAATCCGGACCAGGCCGCGCAGACCCAGCAACTGGCCAAGGTGACGCGCCTGCCCGTACCCACCGTGCAGGCCATGCCGGAAGTCGCCAAGACGGCGGCCGCCATGCAGTCCTTCGACGGCCAGACGCTTGCACAGCGCTTCCCCAATACAGCCGCATTCCTGACCGTGCCCGATAACATGGCCATCAGCCACGACGACATACCGGGCACGGCCAACGTCGAACACAACGTCAAGCGGCTGGGCAACCCGAACATTCCGGCCGACGCGTCGGTGTTCAAACCCGGGCCGGCACCCACCTACCGGGAACGCCTGACAAATTGGTTTCGCGATCTGGTGGGGTTGCCGCCGGCGGGCCGCGACGATGCCGCGGCGGCGCGCGCATTCCTGGACGTGACGGCCAAGCAGTTGGGTACCACCCGCGAGGGTCTGCGCGAGGCTGTCGGCGGCATGTCACCTATCCCGCAACAGTTCGCACAGGGCCTGTTCAGCGGCGCAACGGCCGGCCTGGCGCCCGATGAGGCTGGTGCGCCAGACACCGCGGGCGCCATGTACGCCCGCGGCGCCGGCGATTTGCTGGGGTTCATGGGTGGCCTGCCCATGAAGGCCGCCGGTGCCGCAATGAAAGGCGTCGAAGTGTTGGCGCCCAAGGCGGGTGAAGCCTTCATCAAGGCGCTCGGCAAGGATGTTACCCGTCATGCGGCAACGCTGGGCATCGCCAGCGCAGTGGGGGCCACGGGCGCCGCACTGGATACCAACACACCAGGCGGCGCAGTTGCCGCCTATCTGCATGCGGCCGGTGCTGGCGCTTTGACCGGCGGCGCATTCGGAACCGCAGGGCGCTTGTTCCCGGATAACACGCTCGCTCAGTTCGCCGCCCGGACGGTGGCCACCAGCGCGGCGCTCGATGCGATCCAGGGCACGCGACCGTGGGATGACCGCCCCCTGGCGCAGAAGGTTTTCGACTACGGCCTGAACACCATCTTCTCGCTCAATGGCGCCGGGCGCACCGGGGGCGGCTGGCTGCACGACGCCGCGCGCGCCGATGCCGCCGCCCAAGACGGCGCCGTGTTGCAGGGCATCGCCACATCGGCGACGGCAAGCAAGCTACGGGCTCGGGATCCGGAGCGGTTCAAGCAGTTCGTCGCCGACGCCGCTCAGGATGGCCCGGTGCAGGCGGTTTATGTCGACGGTACGCAGCTGGCCGACGTGTTGCACCAGGGTGGTGTTGGCATGGAGGGCTTGGCCGAAACGATGCCCGACGTCGCCCGGCAAATCCCCGAGGCGTTGTCCACGGGTGGCCAGGTGCGCATCCCGGTTGAGGATTTCGCCACGCATATCGCTGGTAGCCCTCTGCAGGATGCCCTGATGCCACATCTGCGTACTGATCCGGAGGGCATGACCCTGGCAGAATCGGAAGCGTTCTACCAGTCGAACCTGGAACAGTTGCAGGCGGAGGCCCGGCGCCTCACGGAGGAAAAAGCCGCGGAGGAACCCTATCAAACGAGCCGTCAGCAAGTCTATGACCGGATTCTGGAGCAACTGGATCAAGCCGGCCGGTTCACGCCCGACGTCAACCGGGCCTACGCGGCATTGCAGCGTGACTTCTACACGACCATGGCCGACCGGCTAGGCGTGCCGCCGCATGAACTGCTCGAGCAGTATCCGCTGAAAATCCAGACGGAGGACGTTGCCGCCCATCCAGTGCTGAACCAAGATCCCGTCGCATCGTTGACCGGCGAGGAAATCGCACCGCGCGGGGCTGATCTCAAGACCCTGCGTGCCCAGGCGAAAGAATGGTACGCCGACCATCTGGCCGGTACCACGGTGCACAACCCCCAGTTGGGCGACATTCAGTTCAACAATCGGGGACTACGCAAAATGCTCTCGTCCAGCGCGAACCCGGATAAGCTCAAGCTGGTATCCGCGCTTCCCCGGATCATCGCGGATGGGGAACTGGTAAGGACTTTCGATAACCGAGACAAGAACACCCACCAGAACATCGTCCGTTATCACTGGATTCGGGGGAATGTCTTGCTGGACGGGAAAAACCTTGCGGTCGAAGTCAACGTCGAGGAACACAAGGACGGCAAGCTGTACTACAACCACACTTTGCCGGGAAATGAGTATTTTCAAGAAAGCGTTCAGGCTCGGAACCCCTCGATACCGGGGGTGGTTTCGCCAGCGGAACGCAGCACTGGCGGAGAGCACCAATCCGAAGCTTTAGGCTCCGAGCCACCTGCAAGCAGTGTAAGCCAGAATGGCGACGATCTCAACATTCGCATACTCGAGCAACCCGCGCGCGGTAGCTTCGATCCAGCTACCAACACCATCACCCTGTTGCAAAATGCGGACCTGTCCACTTTCCTGCACGAATCGGGGCATTTCTTCCTGGAAACGCTGGCCAATTTGGCTGCGAAACCCGGCGCCCCCGAGGCGGTCAAGGCCGACATGCAGGCGGTGCTGAAGTGGCTGGGTGTCAAGGATCTGGCCGACTGGCAGGCGCGCACTCTGGAACAGAAGCGCGAGGCTCATGAGCAGTTCGCCAGGGGCTTCGAGGCCTATCTGTTTGAAGGGAAATCCCCCTCGCTGGAAATGGCCCCTCTCTTCGAGCGGTTCCGGCGGTGGCTGTTGCAGATATACAGGTCGTTGGCAGCGCTGCGGGTAAATCTCACCCCTGAAGTGCGTGGGGTATTCGACCGGATGCTGGCCAGCGACGAAGCCATCACCCAGGCCGAGCAGGCGCGATCCATGACGGCGCTGTTTCGCACACCCGAAGAGGCGCAGGCCCACGGGGTGGACTACGAGGCCTACCAGGCGCTGGGGGCGCAGGCAACGGAGAAAGCAGTCGGCGAACTGACCACCCGGTCGTTGCGTGATATGGCGTGGCTCGAGAATACCCGTAACCGGGCTCTTCGCGCCCTGGCAAAAGACGCTGCGCAAAAGCGCAAGGACATCCGCCGGGAGGTTGAGGCCGAGGTGGACCAGCAGCCGGTGTACGCCGCGCAGAAGTTCCTCAAGCGTGGTGAAACGGTCGACGCTGAGGGCAACCCGATACAGGCACTGGAAGGCCACCGACTGAACATCGATGCGCTCAAGGCCATGTATCCGGAAGGTGCGCTCGAGGCACCCGACTGGCAAAAACTCGGCTACGGTAAATACGGCATGCTGGGCGAAAAAGGGCTGGACCCGAACATCGTGGCTGATATGTTCAGTTTTCGCAACGGCGATGACCTGGTGCGCGCCTTGCTTGATGCAGAGCCACGTCGCAGTGTCGTGCAGGGCATGACCGAGCAGCTCATGCTCGAGCGCCATGGGGAGGTTGCCACGCCCGACGCCCTGGCTCGCACCGCCGATGCCATGGTGCACAACGACGTACGCGCCCGGTTCATCGCTACTGAACTGAAGGCACTGAACAAAGCCATCGGCCCGGCCCGCGACCTGGCTCGGGCTGCCCAGGAGGTTGCCCAGGCGACGATTGGCCGTCGCCGGGTCCGCGATATCACCGTTGGCGAGTTCACCGCAGCAGAATCCAAGGCCGGGCGGGCGGCCGAAAAGAAGCTGGCCGCGGGGGACACGACGGGTGCAGCCGTCGCCAAGCGCAACCAGCTTCTGAATAACCAGTTGGCGCGTGCCGCGCGCGATGCGTTGGCCGAGATCGATAAGGGACTGAAATATCTCGCTCGGTTCGACAAGCCGAGTGCGCGCGAGGCCATCGATCTCGAATACCGGGATCAGATCGATGCACTGCTGGACCGCTACGATTTGCGCCGGTCGGTGAGCGGCCGGGCCCTGGACAAACGCGAAGCGCTGCTGGCGTTCGTAGAACGTATGGCCGCCGATGGCTACGAACCCCAGGTGCCGGAAGTGCTGCTGGACGAAGCACGGCGCCTGCACTACAAAGACGCCTCGTTCGAGGAGTTCAAGGGTCTGGTCGACGCGGTGAAGTCGATCGAGCACCTGGGCAAGCTGAAAACGCGCCTGCTCGATGGCAAGGCCGAGCGCGAATTGGCGGCCCTGGCTGATGAGGCAGCCATTACCACGGCGAAACTACCGCAGCGCGCTCCCGAGTCGAACCGAGGGTTGAATCGCATGGCCCGTAAATGGATGGATGCGAAAGCCGCGGGCCGTAGCTTGGGGGCGGCGCTCCTTAAGATGGAACAGATGTTCGATTGGCTCGATGCACGCAATCCGAACGGGGTATTCAACCGAGTGGTATTCCGGCGCATTTCTGATGCCGGTGTCAGGGAAAACGACCTGCTCGCCCGGGTCAAGGGCGAGATCGACAAGCTGGTGGCCGCGCACATGGATGATGTGACGCGCGACGGGGGCAAGACCTATCTGGCCGAAGGCCTGATCGATTCGGCTACCGGCCTGCCGCAGCGCTTCACCAAGAAGGAAATGCTCATGCTGGCAGGCAACATGGCCAACGAAACGAACGCAGCCAAGCTCATCGATGGCGAAAAATGGACGGAAGCTGCTGTCTGGGATTTCCTGAACAAGAACCTGACCAAGGCAGACTGGGATTTCGTCGCCGGCATCGGCCGCGCCCTGGAGTCCCTCTGGCCGGAAAAGCTGGCCATGTCGCGGCGCCTGGGCAATACCAACCCCGAGAAGATCGCCCCCAGGCCATTCGATACGCCACACGGGCGTTACGATGGGTGGTACTGGCCGATGATTTACGATCCGGCCCGCTCCCAGGACGTGGCAGAGCGCGGGGCAAAGTCTGCCGATGCACTGTTCGAAAACACCTATAGCCGGGCCAACACCGACACGGGACGCCTGAACACGCGTAACGCGAATTATGCCCGCCCGCTACTGCTGGACCTGGACGCCATACCGCGCGTCATCAGGGACGAGATTCACGACATTGCCTTCCGGGAGGCCGTGATCGACGCCGACCGGTTCCTGCGCAACGGTACCGTGCGCAAAGCGATCGTCGATACCCTGGGCCAGCAGCATTACGACCAGTTACGCCCGTGGCTGCAGTCGATCGCCAACGATGGGCGCTCGTCGACCGAGAACATGCGGGCGCTCAAATGGTTCAATGACCTGGCGCACGGTGCGCGCACCCGCGCCACTATGGTTGGGCTGGGTTACCGAATTTCCACCATCCTGGTGCACGGCAGCTCTGCTGCCATGGAGTCCGCCGCCGAGCTGGGCCCGCGATGGTTCGCTTCCGGGTTGGCCGATTTTGCCAATCCACGGCAGTGGGTGGCAAACAAGAATTTCGTGTTCGAGCGCTCAGGTGAAATGCGCAACCGCATGAACGAAGTGGACCGCGACGTGCGGGATCACCTGCGAGAGATCGACACGCGGCTGATGGACCCCGCCAGCAGCGCCTTGCGCCGCGGCACCGACTTGATGAAGGCCCATGCCTACCAGGGCATTGCCATGCTGGACATGGCCTCGGCGCTGCCCACCTGGATGGGAGCATACAAGAAGGCCCTGTCCCCGGTGAGCAAGGGTGGCCTGGGCATGAGCGAAGAAAATGCCGTGTATTTCGCGGACAAGACCGTACGCAACGCCCACGGGGGCACCGGCGTGAAGGATCTGGCCGCCGTACAGCGCGGGCCGGAGTTCTTCAAGCTATTCACGATGTTTTACACCTTCTGGAACCACAATGTGAACCGCCTGATGGACACGGCCAAGCTGGTGACCAGCAGCGAACATCGGGCGGCCATGAAGGAAGCCAATCACTGGCGAGACAGCGATGTCGCGGCCACCGTCATCATGCGCACGCTCATCTACACCCTGGGGGTACAGATGATGCACGGGCTCTTTCACCCGCCCAAGGACGATGACGAGGAAGGCTGGCTGAAGTGGGCAGGTAGGGAGATTACGTCCGCTGCGTTTTCCGGGATCCCCATCGCCCGGGATATCGCCGCCTGGGCACTGGGCTCACGTGAGTACAGCGTCACGCCGGCAGCCAGCATGGTCAACGCCATCGGCCAGTCAGGAACGGACGCCGCGCACGCGCTGATGGGTGAACAGGTCAGCGACAAATGGCTCAAGCACGCCATTACCACAGCAGGCTATGTGTTCGCGCTCCCTACCGGGCAGCCGGCCAGCGCGATTCAGTTTCTGTGGGATGTTGGCGACGGCGCACAAGACCCTCAGGGGGCCGCCGAATGGTGGCGCGGCGTCATGCACGGGGATATCCGGAAACACTAACGCTGGCGGCGGCCACCCAAATATCCGAGAGACGCCAAGAGAGCCAAGCCGAAGTAGAACACACTCTGCTGCAGCCTGACACCCTGTCCTGGTTCAAAGAGGCCGTTGAAATAGCTGTAAGCCAGCCAGATCGCAACAACCAGCAGGGTGGAAAGCAGCATGAGGGTGGATTTTCGTCTCTTCCGGTGAAAGTCCGCCTCTATCTCGGATTCGACCATCGGCGCAGGAATATCGGCACCTCGTGCCGCCAGAATGGATTTGGCCTCTTCCGCTTGGTTTGGGGGCAGAAAGTCGTAGCGCAACGCTTCTTGCAGGTCTTGCGTACCGCGCTCGGTCAGTTCGCTCTGGATATCCATCAGGGCCTCCTTTTTTTTTTTTTTTTCTTTTTTCCCCACTTTTTGCCCCTTTTACCTCCGCAACGGAAGGGTGCCCGTATCGCGGTTTCCCAAAGGTAACCTACCGGCAACCTTTCGGAGTC
>Ga0164242_10002303_pt1 | contig 22169 bp, 19 predicted proteins | sample OricomgcompostMG_FD_108783 | JGI IMG/M metagenome (GOLD analysis project Ga0164242, IMG submission 108783) | Miracle-Growth compost microbial communities from Emeryville, California, USA - Original compost - Miracle growth compost (MG) ... | reverse complement strand
TGCCCGCCGAAGTCCGCCTTGGAGAGCGCCTTCTCCAGCACCGACAGGTCGGCGATCACCTTCTGCCCGCCGGTCGGCGGACCCTCCCGCCGATCCCGCCCGCGCCCATCACGTCCGCCATGACGATCGCCACTGCGACCGCCTCGATCGCCTCCGAACATCCCGCTCGGAGGACCACCCCTGCCACTGTCTTGTGCCACCGAAGAACCCCGCTAGAACGCGTATCGCAGGGTCGGCGTGACCTGAAAGCCGAACGACTTCGACTTGGCCAACATCGTCCCCAGCACCGTCACCCCGATAGAGAAGTGACGCAGCCGCGTGTAGTACTCCAGCCCGGGCCCTACGAAAACAAGAATGTCCGAATCCGGGAGCAAGGTCTTGGGCGTGAACAGCGCGTACCCCACGCCGCCCCGCAGGTAGAGCCAGGTCCGCTTCACGCCCTGGGCGTCGTTGAAGCCCACCGCGTTGAGCCGCAGCGCGGCGCCGGGGACCAGGAGCGAGAAGTCACCGGAGGCCGCCCCGCCTGAGTTGCCCACGTACTCGGCGCCTTCGTGCTGGGCGGTGCCCTGGAGGAAGACGCTGAGCGACAGACGCTCGTTGAGATCGTACCCCAGCTCGATCTGGACCGTCTGCCCAGAGGAGAACGGCCGGGCCGCGCCCTCCGGGGCCGGTGGCTTGAGCACGAACGACGCGCCCCCGCTCACCCCGAAGAAGAGGCCGCGTTCGATCTCCTGATAGCCCGGGCCGCGCCCGAGCGTATCCGTGGTGGAGGCCGTCTGCGCCAGAGCCGGAACCGCGAAGAGGGCCACCGCCAGAGCGGCGGCCGAAGTCAGGTGCATCATGCGCAAAGGACTATTCTCCTGAAGCCTTGAAGAGGAAGGGATAGGTCACCACGACCACCCCGCCGCCCTTGGGCTTGGGGAACTGCCAGGTACGGACGCGGCCAGAGACGCACTGGTCGAGCATCGAATCCCCGGTGCTGGTCTGGACCACCGCCGAGGTGGCCACGCTGCCGCTGGCGGTGATCACGAACTTCACCGACACCTTCCCGGCCAGCTTGGGGTTCTTGATCATCTCGCTTTCGTAGCAGAAGCGGATCTGGCTCACGTGGCTGTGGATCACCTTCCGGATCAGCTCCTTGTCCAGGGAGCCCTCCACCACCGGATCGGACGAGGTGATCCCGATGTCCACGCTCTTCTTCCCGCCCATCATCCCGGTGCCGTTGCCGAAGGTCCCGTTGCCGCCCGCGCGGCCCTTGGTCCCCACCGCGCCGATGCCGATGGTGTGGCCGGTGCCACCGCCGCCGCTCAGGCCGCCCTTCATCCCCAGGCCCTCGAGACCGCCGGAGTCGCCGGCCGCCGCCCCGACCATGTTGCCCATGGCCGCCTTGAGCTCCCCGCCCAGGCCGTTGTGGTCGCTGAACAGGTTGGAGATGCCCGCGCCGCCCTTGCCGAAGATCTTCTGGGCCAGCTGCCGCGCCTGATCCTTGTTGTTCGGATCTCCCTTGGCGGCGGTGTGGGCGTTGCGCTTGGGCGCCGCCTTCTTGCCCATCTGGCCTTCTTCGCCGGAGTGCTTGGCGGGCGCCTCGCCCTTCTGGGCCTTCTCCTTGTTCAGCTGCTTGATGAAGGCGTTCTTCTGGATGTCCGGCGGCTTGATGATCAGCTTGGCGATCCGCGAGTCGTCCGCGTTGAGCTCGTCCGCGTAAATGTCACCGGCGGAGATCTTGTTCAGCGCCGCCACCACGAACATCGCCCCGAGGAAGAAGATCAAGAGGAAGATGTTCAAGGTGGTGTAGTCGATGGTGTCCGCGAACGGGACCAGCACCGGCTTGGGCACGTTCTGGAAGCACGCCTCCACCGTGACCCCGCCCAGGTCGATCCAGGCGAAGTCGTCCTTGTTGAGGGAGATGGAGAACGCGTCCCCGTCGTGCGAGGCCCGCTTGGTCGCCACCAGCTGATCGAGCGGGATGGGCTCGCCCTTGCGCTCCAGCTCGCCCACCATCCGCTTGTTGAAGCGCAGCTGGTAGCCCTGCTCGTTGGCGGTGGCCACCACGAACTTGGGTCCGCCCAACTTGGCGTCCCCCATGTTGAACCACACGTCCGGCGCCGAGCCGACCGAGAACTGCCCGGCCGCCTTGTCGAAGAAGCCGCGCTTCGACTTCGGCTGGAGCAGGTACTCGCCCAGGATCTGATCGCCCCAGAGGAAGCGGAGCGAGAGGCCCAAAGGCTGGCTGGTGTTGACCGCCGATCGCGCGCGCGGCGCGGCAGCCGCCTCGGGCGCGGACGCCGAGGCAGCGGCGTCCGGCGAAGCCGGCGCGGACTCCACCGGCGCCTCCGGGGCCAGGTCTGGAGCGGCCAGCCCTGACGCCGAGGCAGGCGCGGCCACCGGGGCGGGGGCGGGGGTCTGGAGCACCGGGGCCGCGGCGACCTCCGCGGTCTGCGCCAGCGCGCCGGCGGCAGAGACGGCGGCGCCGGCCATCTGGGTCTGGGTCGCGTCCTCGCTCGCCGCGGCGGCGAGGTTGGCGGCGGCGACCTCCGCTTGGCTCTCCACCTTGAGGGTGGTGTTGCCAATCCGGATCTCGTCACCGAAGGCCAGCGAGCCTTTGTTGTTGACGCGCTTGCCGTTGACGAAGGTGCCCTCCACGCTCCCCATGTCGAGGATGGAGAGGGTCCCCTCCGCGGTGGCCTCGATCACGGTGTGGATCCGCGACACCTTCTCGTCTTCGAGCGTGAGGTGCGCGGAGGCCAACCGGCCAATTCGGATGTGATCGCGCTCGAACTCGCGCGTCGCGACCAGCTCGTCGCCTTTGTAGACTTTGAGTCGCAGCGGGTAGGCCACGGCTAACCTCCAACCGGTGAAGAGGGATGGGCGCTCACAGATCGCCGACCGACTGCATCACCTCGTCCTTGAAGTTGTCTCGGATGCGGATGAGGTTGGTGTGCTTCACTTCTTTCCGGGCTTCGACGTACTCGCCGTCCGGCCGGGTCAGATCGCCTTCGATGGTGTCACTCTCGAAGTCGTACACGGTGGTCTTCTGGTAGCGCACGTTGGGCGCGGCCTTCTTGTCCTCCGCGTGCGCCACCGCCGCCAACCCCAGGATTCCAATCGCGATCAGCCGCTTCATGCGTCGCTCCTTCGCACCACGTACCCCATCAAACCGCGTTTAGCCTAACACCCGGACGCGAGAGGCCCTAACCGGGTTCCCTCGCACCTTGAAAGCCTCATCCCCTACATCTCTCCGCCGCCCGGCTCATCCCGGGTGTCCACCGCGGGCGCGGGGACATTCGCCTTGGCCGGAGCGACCGCCTTCGCCGCCGGCCCGGTTGCGGGCGTGGGCGCAGGCGGGGTGGCGGTGCCCCTGTTGGCGGCCGGCGCCGGCGCGCTGCCCGGAGCCGCAGGCGGGTGCGCCGCGGCTTCCTTCTTCGCGTTGGCCTCGGCCTCCTTCTTCGCCTTGGCGGCGGCTTCCTGTGCCTTGGCCGCGGCCGCCTGCGCCTTGGCCTCGTCTTCGACCTTCTTCGCCGCCGCCTGGACCGCGAGCGCCTGGTCGGTCTCGCGGATCAGCCCGAACACCGGGTCCGAATGGGAGAGCGCGGTCTCGCCGCCCTTGAGCGCGATGTACTTGTTGAAGAGCTCCTTCGCCCGCTCCGGCGCGGCCTTGTGGTGCGAGAGGAGGATCCCCCGGTTGAGGTAGACCGCCGCCAGGTTCGGGTTCAGCTTCTGGGCGGCGTCGTACTCCTGCATCGCCTGATCGAACTGGCCCAGGCCCTTGTAGGCCACGCCCAGGTTCAGGTGCGCCGCCGGGTCCTTCCCGTTCACCTGCAAGAGCTTGCGCAGGTGGGTGACCGCCGCGGAGTAGCTCTCCTGGGAGAGGGCAATCTGGGCCAGCTGCGCCAGCGCGGGCGCGTAGTCCCCCTTCACCTCCAGCGCCTTCTCGAACTGGGCCCGGGCGCGGTCCTCATGCTTCTGGAGCAGGTGGATCCGGCCCAGGTCGTAATAGACCTCCGGGTCATCCGGGGAGAGCTTGGCCGCGCGCAGGAACACCAGCTGCGCCACCGAGTACTGCTTGAGCTCGATGTTCGCCTCCAGCATCACCTTGGTGGCCAGCGCGGACTTGGGATCGCGCCCCAGCGCCTCCTTGGCCTGGCTGAGCGCGCGGGAGGGATCCCCCGAATGAAGGAAGAGCGCCGCCAGGTGCGCGCGAGAGCTGCCGTCCTCCGGGAACAGCCGGGCGATGTCGCCGTAGGTGGCGATGGCGGACTGGGTGTCGCCGCGGTTCTCGGCGATCACCGCCAGGTTCTGCGCGGCGGCCCGCAGGGACGGCTTGCTCTTGAGCGCCGCCTTGTAGTGGGCGATCGCCGAGTCCAGGTTCCCCTGCCTTTGGGCCAGGACCCCCAGGTTGTAGTTGGCCTCCGCCAGGCGCCCGTCCGCGGCCAGCGCGGCGTCGTACTTCCGGGCCAGCGCCTCGTCGTCCACCTTGGGGTTCTTGGACGCGGTGTTGGCCTCTTCAAAGAGGACCTGGGCGCGGGTGGAGATGGGGGCGGGTCCCTTGGCGGCCTGGGCCGCGCCGCCACCGCTGCCCGCGGAGGTGGGCCGGGTCTCCTGCTTCTGTCCGGCGCAGGCGGCGAGCAACAGCGCCAATCCGGCGAGGGCGTGACGAAGAGGCGTTCTCATGGGGGAGTGCATGGTTAAAGGTTGTCCTCCGGCTCGTCCGAGGACGGCTTGGGGGCGACGGGCGGGGGCGCCTGCTCCTGGGGAGCGGACGGCGCGGGAGACGGAGCCACGTCCGACTCGGTCCCCGGCGCGGGCAGGTCTCCCTGGAGATCCTCGCGGGCGGTGGGGGCGAGCGCGCCCTCGTGGTTCGGCGCCGGGGGCGTGTTGGCCACGCCACCGGAGACCCCGGAGGCGGCCGAGCCCTTGGGGGCGACCCCTTCGGCCGGGCGCTCCACCTTCTTGGGCGGGGCGTCGGCGTTGGACAGGTCCACCTGGCGCGCGGGGACGATCTGGGTCAACAGCCCTTCACCCTGGGCGGAGTACGCGGCCTGGGCCACGTCGAGCGGAGCCACCGCTTCGTCCATCACCGGGAACTGATCCGGACGGTAGGTCTCTCGCAGGAGCTTGAGGCTCTGGTCCGAGCAGTCGTTGCGGACCGCCAGCTCGCGGCTCTTGGCCACCGCGGCGGCGAAGGCGTCCGCCGCCTTGTTCTTGATGGGCTCGGCCTGCTTCTCCATCTCTCCCCGGAGCGCGTCCTGGAGGTCCGGAGGCGCCCCGCGCGGCATGGGCGCGTTGGTCAGGGTGGTGGCCATGTTCTCGTAGGCCTTGCCAATCTTGAACAGCGCGCAGATGGCCGGGTCCGCCGCCTTGAGCTTCACGCTGCGGGTGTAGAGGCGCTGCACCTCGGCCAGGCTCTTGGCCTTCTCCTTCAAGCTGTCCTTGAAGTCGCGCTCGGGGTGCGGGAGCCGTCCCCAGTGCAGCTTTTGGTGCGCGAAGTAGGCGAACTGGTCTTCGTTCTCCTGGTTCTGGGAGCGGGCCACCACGTCCAGCGCCGGTCCGTCCAGCGATCCGCGCCGGCTGCGGCCGAGCTTGTCGTAGTACTTCCCGGCCCGATCCAGGATCCGCCGCGCGTCCCGTGCACGGTGCAGCTTCTGGTCGTAGAGGTGGAAGAGGCGGTCCTCGCCCGCGAGCACCTTGTTGGCGTCCCGCTGGTAGTCGCGCTCGTACTGCTCGATCAGCTTGGCGGCGGCAAAGCCCTGCCCCATCCGCTCATGGAGATCGATGATCGAGAGCTGCACCTTCTCCGCGTCCGGGGCGTTGGGCCACAGCTCCAGGAACTGCTCGCGGTCCTTGAGCGCGGCCTTGAACTGCCCCAGCCCTTCGCGGAAGACGCCCGCGTTGAAGAGGGCGATCTGGGCCTTGGCGCCGTCCCACTGGAGGCTGTCCGTCTCCGTCCGGGCCGGCGCGGAGCGGGCGTTGCGCTTGCGGCCGTGGTGCGCGCGCTTGTAGTCGCGCTCCCCGGCGGCGATCCCGCGGGTGTAGCCCCGGACGAAGGCCTCGTAGCCATCCGCCGCCTTGGCGAAGTCGCCCAGCGCCTCGTGCGCTTCGGCGTTGGTGTAGATGCACTCCGGGACGAAGGAGGACTTGGGGTACTTGGCCACCAGCATCGCCCGGGTGGCGATCGCCTTCTCCACCTGGTGCGCCTTGTAGTAGTCGACCGAGGCGTTGAAGATCGCCTTGTCCGCGATCTTGGTCTGCGGGAAGTCGCGGATGAAGGCCAGGTACGCTTCGGCGGCCTTGTCGAACTGGCCCTTCTGCTCCAGCTCCGCCACCAGCTTGAACGCGGACTGCTCGATCAGCTTGGAGAGCTCCACCCGGAAGTCGCCCTTGGCCAGGGAGTCAATCGCGTAGAACTTCCGCGCCCACTCGTTCACCTTGGCCCAGTTGCCGGTGAGGTTGTACGAGTCGAGGATCAGGTTGGCGGCCAGCTCGCCCGCGCGGTCCCCGTTCTCGAACTTGTAGTCCGGGTGGTGCAGCGCGATGTCCGCGAACCGCTCCACCGCCTGATCGAAGTGGTTGTAGCGGTAGTAGATGTTGGCGGCCTTGTACTGGATCTCCACCCGCTTGGCGCCCTTGGGCACGTACTTGAGGTAGCGCTCGCAGGCATCGAGCAGCGCCTGCTTCTCCGGGGGGATCTTCGCCGCCTGGGTGCCGGAGGCCTGGTCCTTCAGCTTGCCGGACTCGATCGCCTTCTTGACCACTTCGTCCTGGGCCAGGATCGCGTCGTAGGCGGCGTCCACCAGGTACTTGCCCGGCTTCTGCGGCTTCACCTTCCAGCTGCCGTCCTTGTTCTTCTGCCCGTCGATCCGCTGGATGTCCTGCAGGAGCACCCGGGTGTACTGCTTGGCCGCCTCCGGGTAGTTCTGGAGGTTGTCGTTGAGGAGCTCCGCCCAGAAGAAGCGCAGGTCGTAGGCCTTGGGGTTCTCCGGGAAGAGGACCAGGTAGTCCGAGTAGACCTCGTTGGCGAGCATGAAGGTCTCGTCGTCGCGGGTCTTCTTGGCCTCCTTGTGCCAGTTGACCGCCAGGTTCGAGAGCGTCCGCTCCGACATCTCCTTGGCGTCCTTGAGCAGCTCCTTGTCGTGCGCGGTCTTGATCACCCCCGAGCTGTCCACGTCGTGGATGATCTTCACCAGCCGGCGGACCTGCTCCACCGTCATCTTCTTGTTCCCGGCGCGGAGCACGCAGTCCACGATCCGGCCCTGGAACCCCGGGTTCTCCGGTGAGAGCGGCTTCTCGCGGATCAGGGTGTTGTACATCAGGGCCGCCTCGCGGTCCTTGCCGTCGTCGTAATAGAGGTTGGCCAGCCCCTTCATCATGGAGAAGAGGTCCTCTGGCTTGCTGGCGACCTGGGCGAAGTTGGCCTTGGCCTCCAGTGGAGAGCCCACCCGCTCATAGGCGCGGACATAGTCCTTGCGCGCTTCGCGGATCAGGGTGGCCTTGCCGCTCTTCCCGCCGTCCCGCTCGACCGCCTGCGCCCCGTTCAATTCTCCGAACAGGATCACGGTCTTGTACATGTCCATCGCCTTCGCGAAGTCGGACAGGTTGTAGTAGCACCAGCCCTCCTTGTAGAGGGCGAAGGCGTAGACCTGATTCTCCGGGTGCTGGGCCGCGCGCTTGTAGGCCTCCAGGGCCTTGTTCAAGAGCTTGTGGTCGCCCTTGGAGGTGTTGAAGAAGTACTCGCCGAAGGCCAGGTACGCGTCCGGGATGTACTTGCTCTTGGAGTACTTGGTGATCAGCCGCTCGTAGACGACCAGGGCCTTCCGGTCCTCGCCGTTGTCCATCAGGTTGTGGCCGAGGAAGTAGAGGACCTCGTCCATCCGCTCGTAGTCGCGGTAGCGCTGGACGATCTGGGTGTACTCCTCCATCGCCAGCTTGCCGAAGTCCTTGCTCTTCTGGACCAGCGCCGCCTTCTCTGACTTGGCGCGCGCCTGGCCCGCCGCGTCGTTGGCGTTCATGGCGCGGATCAGGTCGTCGTCCTTGCGGTTGGATTCGAAGAAGTAGGTCTTCGACTCCTCCCAGTAGAGCTCGCCCAGCCGGAACAAGAGGCTGGGGGTCTCCTTGGAGTCCGCAGGCGAGAGGCTGATGATCTTCCGCAGGTCCTGGATCTGCTGGTGGCGCTTCTCGGTGACCTGGAGCTCCACGCCCAGCCGGAACTGGTCGTAGTCCAGGGCAGGGGCCGCCTCCTTGACCGCCTTCTTGCGCGAGATGTCGCCGGCCAGGGACGCGTCGAGCGCGGTCTCCCCCTTCTTGGCCAGGGTCTCGTCCTTGGTCTTCTTGTCGGCCGCGAGTGCGGACGCGCCCCACGGCAGCGCGAGCGCCACCAGGAGGGCAACCATCAGTCGTCGCATGGGGTTCCTAATCCGAGCACCCTTGAGGGCAGGTTCCTTCCTCCCAGCGCGTGCAAGTGCGCGGGAGGCTTGGGGATTCAGCGAACGAATCATCCGCTCAAAATCGCGACGGGGTCAACCAACCTGCCAGGCTGCGTTGCCGCTCGTGCGGCCCGGATGTAAAGGTCCACCCCGCCCCCATGAGCCTGTTGCCGGACGATGCGAGCTTCGAGGAGCTGGTGCAGGAGTGCTTCCTGGCGCACCGCGGACAGGGGCTGATGCTCTCGGCGCTGGACGCGCAGCTGTTGTCAGAGTGGGCGCGGGAGGCGGTCCCCTTCGAGGTGGTGGCGCGCGGGATCAGGCGAGCGGCCGAGCGCCTGCATTACGACGCCGCGGAGGGCGAGCGAGGGCCACGGACCCTGCGGGCGTGCAAACGGGACGTGACGGCGGAGCTCACGCGCTTCCGGGCACGGGCCGCCGGGCGTGGGGTGAAGCCTGTGGCCAAGGCAGGGTTGGCGGCGGTGGCCGAGGCGCGGCCGGAGCTGGCCGAAGCAGCGGCGCGGGCCCAGCGCCACGTGGGGCTGGACCGGGCGGACCGGATCGTGGCGGAGCTTCTGCGCGCCTTGCCCTTCGCCGAGCGGCTGGCGATCCTGCGCGGCGCCCGGGAGGCCCTGCCCGAGGCCCCGTTGTCCTGGCGGGCGAAGCGGCTGACGCTCCGGTTTCAGAGATCCTTGGGGCTTTCGGAGGCGTTGCAGGTGAGAGGCATCTGGTAGGGAGAGGCGGTTGGCAGGAGGTGAGCGCGTGAACGCAGCAGCCAAGGTCTCTCCCCGGTCGTGTCCTGTCTGCAAGGGCCGCCAGTATGGCGTGGAGCGCGCGCGCGACCGGGCCCGCGCGAGCCTCTGCGGCTGCGCCAAGCAGTGCGTGCACTGCGGCGGGAGCGGCTACGTGGTGGCCTCGCGCGAAGAGGCCTTCAGCCAGAAGGTGGGGCCGCGGACGTATGAGGCGCTCTCGCCCTGCATGTGCCGGCTGTTGGCGCGCCGGATTGACGCCTTCAACGCCGCCGGGATCCCGGGCGTGTTGGCGCACGCGGAGTTCGAGAACTTCACCCCGATTGACCAGGCGCTGCACCAGGCGCGGGAGAGCGCGCTCCACTTCGCCGAGGGCTACGACCGCAAGGCGCCGAAGAACGGCTTCGTGATCGGCGGCTCGGTGGGGACGGGGAAGACGCACCTGTTGGTGGCCACGCTCAAGCAGCTGATCCTCGAGCGCGGGGTGGTGGCGCGCTACACCGAGATCTCCCTTTTGTACGCGACCATCCGGAACGGGTTCCGCGAGGGGAAGAGCGGCGGGGAGATCATCGGCCCCCTCTCCGACGTGGAGGTCCTGGCGATCGACGAGCTGGGGCGTGGGCGCGGGAGCCAGTTCGAGCTGGACACCTTGGATGAGCTGATCGCGCGCCGGTACAACGCGGGGCGCACGACGCTCTTCGCCACGAACTACGGGCTGGATCCGGAGCGGCCGGCGGCGGCGAAGGGCTACCGGAGCAGCGAGGACGCGAAGAGCGCGGGGAAGGACTCTGATCTGCTGCGCGACCGCGTGGGCGAGCGGATCTACAGCCGGCTGTGCGAGATGTGCGAGTTCATCACCCTCCCCGCGGAGACCCCGGACCACCGGCGGATGCGGCAGGAGACGCGCGAGAAGATCGTCACCCGCCCGAGCACGCGGCGCGGCTGAAGCCCTTCGCGCGTCACACGGTGCAGCGACAGCCGCACTCCAATTGGAGTGCCTGAGGCGACGTTCCACGCGTGGTCCCGTCGCGGCGGACGTGAAGCACGAGCAGCGTGCTCGGGTCGAAGACCACCACGTCTTTCACGCCCTGAGACAGATAGAAGCGCGGACCGATCTCGAGGTCCTTCGCCTCGTAGCCCTTGCTTACGACTTCGATGACCGCCTCCGGGACCAGAGTGATGGCGTCCTCCAGCTCGTCTGGCTCCCGGCAGAACAGTGAGACGTCCGGTCGCTTGAGCGAGCCATCCGGGAACTGGATGTAGACGTCCGCGGCATGGATGCAGGGGCAGGCCGTCCCCGGGGTCGCCTGGATGGAGGCACGAATTCGATCGACTGCCTTCTGGTGCCCCCAGGCCGGCGCCGCCTCCCAGATGGGCAGCCCACCAACAATCTCCAGACGAATGCCGAGCTCTTCCGCGCGGACGAATTTCGGATCGATCGCCATGCTGTGAATTTACGTCCACACGACGGCGTTCGCCACGCGACGCCGCATAGAAGGCCCCCCTCATGCCCCTCAAGACCAAGCGCTGGTGCGATCCCTCCGAGCCGGACGATGGCCTGCGCGTGCTCATCTGTCGCTACCGGCCGCGCGGGTTGCCCAAGGCGAAGGAGACCTGGGACGTCTGGCGGCGCGAGCTGGGCCCAAGCCCCGCGCTCTTCGATGCGTTCTTCGGCAAGGGCCAGACGCCGATCCCGCTGGACGACTACAAGGCGCGCTATGTGGCGGAGATGGCGGCGCAGCGGGAGACGATCTCCGAGCTGGCCGCCCGGGTGGACCGCGGCGAGACCGTCACCCTCCTCTGCTCGCGGGACTGCATCCTCCCCGCCATCTGTCACCGCACCGTGCTGGCGGGCTTGATCGAATCCGCCCGGCTCACCGGCGCTGTGCCCGCCAGTCCTCCACGGTGATCGCGAAGCGGACGTGGTCTCGCCACACGCCGTCGAACTTCAGGTAGCGCGGCGAAAAGCCCTCGCGCCGAAAACCCAGGGCCTTCGCGAGCGCGAGGGAGCGCCGATTCTTCGGCTGGATGTTCGCTTCAATCCGATGCAGCCGGAGCACGCCGAACACCCGGTTCAACATCAGCGCCACGCCTTCGCGCATCAGCCCCTTCCCTTCGAACGGCGCGCCGATCCAGTAACCCAGGTACGCGCTCCGGAAGCCGCCCCGGTAGATCTGCGAGGCGTTCACCATGCCCAAAGGCTCGCCGGTGGCTTTGAGGCAGACCAGGCGCCCGTCAAAGTCCGGGCGCTGGCTGCGCGCCACGTAGCCCGCGAACTGCCGCTTCGTCCCGGGCGGCGTGGCCCGCCAGCGATCCCGCTCCCGGCTGAGCCGGACGAGCCGGAGGAAGGCCTCGGCGTACTCGACGGTCGGCGCTCGGAGCAAAACCTGCGGCATGGTCACCTCCCGGGGTTCACCCGAAGGCCGATTCACGCCGCTTCGACCCCGGACGTCCAGCCCGCGGCGCGCCGGACGCAGCTGTGGCGCGATCACCACGGGGCCCGTGCCCTCGCTCTGACGCGTGAGGGGACGCTCAACCGGGGAGCGCTTTGGCGCAGCGCCTGCAATCGAGGCCACCACCCCGCTCCGGAGTCTCCATGCGCCCCTCCCGCCTCGCGCTCCTCGCCGCCTTGTTGTTGCCCGCCCTCGTCCTCGCCCAAACCGCGGCGCCCTGTCCCGCCAGCGATCCACCGCTCAGCGACGGCGCCATCACCCAGGGCACGCTGGTGGCGCGGATCCGCGCGCACCAGGCCGCGAATGGCTGCGTGCCCGGGAGCGTGCTGCCCTTCAGCCTCCAGCACACCGAGGTCCAAGCGGAGGTGACCGGCTTCCTGGCCAGCGTCGACGTGACCCAGGTCTTCGGCAACCCGTACGCGCAGCCCCTGGAGGCGACCTACGTCTTCCCGCTGCCTGAGTCCGCGGCGGTGAACGCCATGGACATCACCATCGGGGAGCGGGTCATCCGCGCGCAGATCCAGCCGCGCGATCAGGCGCGCGCCACCTACGAACGCGCCAAGGCCCAAGGCAGGACCGCCGCGCTCCTGGACCAGGAGCGGCCCAACGTCTTCACCCAGTCCGTCGCCAACATCCTCCCCGGCGAGACCATCCGGGTGCACCTCCACTACGTCGAGCGCCTGCCGTACGAGGCCGGCGGCTACAGCTTCAACTTCCCGATGACCGTCGGCCCGCGCTTCATCGCCGGGGACCCGCTGCCGTTCCGACAGGGCGATGGCACTTCCCCAGACACCACCCGGGTGCCGGACGCCTCGCGCATCACGCCGCCGCTCCTGCCGCCGGACGCCCGCTCCGGACACGACATCGCGCTCACGGTGCGGATCGACGCGGGGCTCCCTCTTCGGGACGTCGCCTCCACGTCCCATCAGATCACCGTCCGCCCGGATGGCGCGGACCGCGCGGTGGTCCAGCTGGCCGCCGGCGACCGGATCCCCAACCGGACCTTCACCCTCACCTACCGGGTGGCGGATGCGCTGATCCACCCCGCCGTCCTGGTGCACCGTGACCCCGGCGCCAGCGAGGGCTACTTCATGCTCCTGCTCCAGCCGCAGCTCTCGCCCAAGGAGAGCGAGATTGTCCCACGGGAGCTGTACCTGGTGCTCGACACCAGCGGCTCGCAGTCCGGCCTGCCGATCGAGAAGTCCAAAGCCATCGCCTCGGAGGTGCTCCGCCACCTGATGCCCGAGGACACCTTCCAGGTGCTCGACTTCGACACCCAGGTGAAGAAGTTCGCGCCCGCCGCGGTCCCCGCCACGCCGGAGAACGTGGCGCGCGCGCTGCCCTACGTCGAGTCCTTCTGGGGCGGTGGCGGAACCGACATCGCGGCCGCCACAAACGAGGCGCTGGTCCCGCCCAATGACCCCGCGCGCCTGCGGATGGTGATGTTCCTGACCGACGGCTACATCGGCGACGACGACGGGGTGCTGCGGACGATCCAGCAACACCTGGGTGCGCAGAGCCGCGTGTTCTCGGTGGGCGTGGGCAGCGAGGTGAACCGGTCCCTGATCTCCCAGATGGCGCGGGTGGGCCACGGCAGCGCCACCTTCGTCAACCTGCACCGCCCGGAGGCAGACGTGGCGCGCGAGTTCGAGTCCAGGGTGCGCGGCCCGGTGCTGACCTCGATCTCCGTCGACGTCAGCGGGCTCCCGGTGACCGAGCTCTACCCGCGCCAGGTGAACGACCTCTTCGAGGGCCAGCCGCTGTTCGTGGTGGGCCGCTACACCGGCAGCGGCGAGGGGCTGATCCGGATCAAGGGCAAGGTCCGCGGGGTGGAGCGCGACTTCACGGTGCCCCTCCACCTGCCCTCCGTGGCGAAGGAGAACGCCGCGCTGGAGAGCCTGTGGGCGCGGGAGAAGATCTCGGCGCTGACCGAGGAGGGCTACCGCGGCGAGACGCCGTCGCTGGTGCAGGCGATCACCCAGACCGCGCTCGAGCACCACCTGATGAGCAAGTACACCTCGTTCGTCGCGGTGGATTCGCAGCCGCGCCTCCCGGCTGGAACGCCGACCGCGCACGAGGCGGTCCCCTCCGTGCTCCCGGAGGGCGTCTCCTACGCGGGGACGTTTGGCACGGAGCTCAGCCGCGAGGATCTGCCTCCCGGCGATCCCATCCTGAGCGTCCGCGCGCCCGCCAACGCCCGCCGGGTCACCGCCTACTTCCCCTTCGGCCTCACCTTGCCGCTGCACTTCGATCGCATGACCCAGGCCTGGCGCGGGCGGTTCCTGGTGCCGCTCGGCGTGGCGGATGGGCGCTACACCATTGGCCTCACCATCGAGACCTTCGATGGGCAGGTGCACCGAACGGAGGTCCGCTACCGGCTGGACTCGAAGGGGACGGACTTTGGCCTGACGCTCAGCCGCCGCACCGCCGCGCCCGGTGAGACGGTGACGCTGGACGTGGACGCCATCGAGCCCGCGCGGGAGGTCTCCGTCTACAGCGAGCTCTTCGGCGCGGACCAGCAGGTCCTCCAGCGGGACGACGATGTCCGCTTCCACGCCGCGCTCCAGGTTCCGGACGACGCTGCGGGCGGAGACTTCGACCTGGTGATCGTCGTCCACGACGCCGCCGGCAATCGCTTCGAGCGCCACGAAGCCCTTCACGTCGTCGCCCGGGCGGAGGACTGACATGTTCGCCCTCGCCTTCACCCCGCTGTTGGTGATGCTCGCCGCCACGCCGGTGTCCGTCCCGGACTCGGTCACCAACACGGCAACCGTTCACGACCTGGCCGCCTTCCAGGGCAAGGTCATCGCCTGCACCGAAGGCGGGCTGGATGTCTTCTCCGCCCAGGGCAGGCACCTGCGCACGCTCCACCGCGAGGACGGGCTCCCCAGCCACTTCTGCCGCGCACTCCGGGCCGTCGGCGCCAGGCTCTACGCCGCGACCGATGAGGGCGTGGCCGAGCTGGATGTGCGCTTGAAGGTGCGCGCGGTCCTCCCCATGCAGTGGGCGGCGCTGCCGCCGTTCACCGGGAGCGACGCGGCGCTTCGCGCCTGGGCAAAGCGGCTGCCAGCGGGCCCGCGCTACACCGCGTTCAGCCAAGGGTTCGCCGGCACGGCGGACGGACGGGTGATCCGTCTGGCCGATCAGCGGACCTGGAGCGTCCCCGGACCGGTGCGTCTCCTCGACGAGCGCGGGGAGGGCTTGCGCATCGGCACCGCGGAGGGACGCTTTCTCCTCACCCGCACAGGCCTGGCCGTCGCACCACGCGTTGGCCTGGCCCCCTTCGAATACTCGGGCCACGGACACGAGCTGATGGTCCTGACCGCGAACGGCGAGCGCTTCCGCTGGAACGAGGAACCGCTCGAAGACAAGGCGCCGCGCAGGCCCTCGAGCTGGCTGATTGCCTACGGGAGGGCCTGGGCCGGGACGGACCACGGGGTCTTCACGCTCGAGACCACAGGTTGGGTGCGACGGACCCCGGGCCACCAGCTCTGCGGCAACCACGTCACCGCGGTCGCCCGCTTTCAGGGACGCTTGGTGGTGGGGACGTTCGACGCGGGCGTCTGCTGGCAGGACGCCGCCGGACGCTGGACGTCGTTTCACGCACCTGCGCTCCCGAGCGATCACGTCACCGCGCTGGCCGCCGAAGGGCAGCGCCTCTACGTGGCGACCGAATATGGGCTGGGTGTTTGGGACGGACGGCGCTGGACGCAGCTCGGAAAAGGCGGCCGCAACCCGCTCCGGTTCGAGAGGCTCACCGTCCTTGCCGCGTCCGAGCTGGACTCAAAGGCGCTGGCCTTCGCGGATGGGCGCGGCGTGTCCTTCGTTCACGACGGCCGGTTCGACCATCGCCTCCCGCTGCCCGCCACCTGGGCGAACCACCCATCCGTCGCGTCCGCCAGCGGTCGGTTCGTCTGGTACGGCAGCGAAGACCGCGGCCTGGCGCGCTTCGATGGGAGCCGCTGGACGCACTTCCACGACGGGCGGGATCTCACCGACAACTGGATCACGGCGATCGACGCCGATGCCGGGGGCCGGGTGATCGCCGGGACCTGTCAGGACGGGTTCAACTACTTCGACGGCGCGCGCTGGACCCGCGTGCGCAACGATCCTGCGATCAGGACCGGAGACGTCACCGCGGTGGCGCTGACGCCTGAGGGCGCGTTGGTCGGCACCCTGCTCGGCGCGGCCCGGTTCAATGCGGCCAACGGAGAGGTGACCCGCCTGCCAGCGATGGCGGATCCGAGGATCTCGGCCATCTGGATCGAGCCTGGGCGGGTTTGGTTCGGAACGGAGGGAGGGCTGTCCTCGCTGCCGGCCGAGGCAGTGGAGGCACCTGCCGCCACGGCCCGGCGATGACGCCCTGGGCGCGCACGGCGGGTGCGCACGGCTTCGGTCCAGGTTCTCCGGCGCGAGGTCCCCTCGACTTCGGCCCTTCGGCCCTACGCTCGGGGTGATTCGGAGGCGGGAGGGTCCCTCGATTCGGTCGTCACGCCTGCTCGAGCGCCGCTTCCAGGTCCGCGATCAGGTCCGCCGAATCTTCCAGGCCCACGCTCAGTCGGATGCCGCCTGGATCCACGCCGGAGGCCCGCTTCTCCTCCTCCGGGAGCGAGCTGTGCGTCATGGAGAACGGGTGCTCGATCAAGGTCTTCACCTGACCGAGTGAGACCGCGAGGGTGATCGAATAGGCGTGGGTCGCGATCCAGTCGATCACCCGCGCGCCGGGCTCGCCCTCCCCTGCCGGATCCTTCACCTCGAAGTACATCAGGGCGCCGGGGGCGAACTCCCCCTTGGGGCTGACCATCTGCTTCCGGGCCAGCGCCGCTTGAGGGAACGAGTCCAATCCGGGGTAGCGCACCGTCTTCACCTTCGGGTGCTGCTCCAGCCAACGCGCCACCTCCATCGAAGTCCGCTGCGCCGCCTCCATCCGGAGCGACAGCGTGGGCAGCCCCATCACCAGCACGTCCCAAGCGGCCTTGGGCGAGAGCACGCCGCCGAAGTCCTTGCGGTACATCTTCAAGAGGTTCTTCAGCGCGTGCGGCGCGATCACCGCGCCCCCCATGTCCACGCCGAAGCCGCCGATGCCCTTCGTCAACGAGTGAAGCACCACGTCCGCGCCGAGAGACAGCGGCCGCTGCGAGTACGGCGTGGCGAAGGTGTTGTCGATCACCAACTGGGGACGCGCCTCCCCACGGGCCTCGAGCGCCGCGCGGACCCGCCCCAGGTCGATCAGCTCCAGGTTCGGGTTCACCGGAGACTCGCAGTAGACGACGCGGGTGTTGGCGTTGAGCGCGGCCTCCAGCGCCTTTTCGTCGTTCAGATCCACGAAGCGCGTCTTCACGCCCATCCGCGGCAGCCAGTTGGTCAGGAGCGAATAGGTGCAGCCGTAGAGCACGTGGTGCGCGACGATCTCATCACCAGACTGGCAGAGCACTCCCAGGATCGCGCTGATCGCCGCCATCCCGGTGGAGAAGGCCACCGCGCTCTCGCCGCCTTCGGCCAGCGCCAGGTTCTCCTCCAGCATGCCGCGCGTCGGCTCGTCCAGACGGTCGTAGATGTAGATCGGGACTTCGCGGTCCGGATTCACCCGGTCACACGCGAACTGGAAGAAGCCGGCGGCGCCGCGCTGCGAGCCCTCCAGCCGGAAGGTCGCGGACGCGGTCATCGGCGGGACCACGTGGTGGTTGTAGTCCCAGCTCTTGGAACGGTTCTGTCCGTGAATCAGCTGGGTCTGCAGCGCGCGCTTCGGGGTGTCCGCCATGATGGCCTCCGGGTTGCGCCGTCCATAGCAGACGGGCGGGACACGCACAGCTCCGTCACCACCAGGGAGCCGTGGACCGGACGCTCGGGCTCCTGAAGTGAACGGAGACCCAAAGACCGGCGTCATTTGGCGAGCAGGTGCTTCAGCGCGGGGACGATCTCTTCCTTCACCGGCCCCTGCTTGCCGCGCGCGGCGCTCTGTGCGAGCGCGTCCACCAGCTCGTTCAAGGGGTGGCCGTTGTGGCCGCGGACCCAGGCGTAGCGGATCTTGAGCGGACGCGTCCGCGCGTCAATCGCCTCGATCAGATCGCGGTTCAACACAGGCGATCCCTCCGCCGTCTTCCATCCGCGCTTGCGCCAGCCATGGATCCACTTCGAGAGCGCGTCCACCACGTAGCGGGAGTCCGAGACCACCTCCACCGTCGCGGCGTCCGGCAGACCCTCGAGCGCCTGGAGCACCGCGCGCAGCTCCATCCGGTTGTTGGTGACCTCGTACGCGCCGTCCTTCACGTACCGCTCGGAGCCAAAGCGCAAGGCCGAGCAAGCGCGATCAAAGACGATGAAGCCCGTGCCGCCCGGCCCTCCGGGGTTCTTGAGCGAAGAGCCATCTGCGAAGGCGACGAAGCGAGCGGGATCGGGGGGCGCCATGCGCGCGCACCATGCCAGATCCCGGGCACGTCCAGCAGGTCCCAGGAAGCAGGCATCGCCCCCGACCGGTCGGGCCCTCAGCCGCGCAGACGCTCGAGGGTCCGCTGGTAGATGGCGAGGTTCTGGGCGTCGAACAGGCACGCGAGGATGCGATCGAACGCGTCCTCGTGACGAAGCATCGATCGCAGCGCGACCTCCGCTGCCTGGACCTTCGGGTATCCATACGCGCCGGCCGAGAGGGCCGGAAACGCGACGGTGCGGATCGAAGACTCCTCCTGCGCCCGCGCGAAGGCGCTCTCGTAGGCGCGGTCCAGCAGCTCCGGCTCGTGGGCGTCTCCGCCGCGCCACACGGGTCCTACCGCATGGATCACGAACCGCGCCTTGAGGCGATGTCCCCGGGTGCGCACCGCGTCCCCCGTCTGGCACCGCCCAAGCGTCCGGCATTCCGCCAGGAGCCCCGGCCCAGCAGCCCTGTGGATGGCACCATCGACCCCGCCACCACCGGAGAGCGCCGAGTTGGCCGCGTTCGTGATCGCATCGACGTCCAGCTGGGTGATGTCCCCCTGGATGATCTCGATCATCGGTTGTCCTCGCTCTACTCGGTGAGCTGGGAGAGGATCTCGATCCGCGTCTGGAACTCGGCGAACAGGCGGTTGACGCTCACCGTCTCCTCGCGCACCCGCGTCCCGCCGATCCGGTCCGCGCAGGAGATCAGCCCCTCCAGGCACTCCAGCGCATCGGAGAGCACGTTGCGCAGCCCCTCGGCGAACACCGGGAGCGCGGCGGCCGGCTGTCCCTCCGTGGCGTTGAGGAAGTGGCCCAGATCATTGAGCGTGCTCGGCGAGCGCTGGGAGGCGACCACCGCGCGTTCGATCAGCGCCTTCGCCCTCCTGCGGAGCGCATCCGGTTCCGCCTCGGTCTGGGCGCGGAGCTGGAGCGTAGCGGCGAGGAGCTGAAGCGCCGGAACGAACAGCGGCGCCGCTTCGGTGACGGAGGTGAGGAGCGCCTCGGCGACGGCCAGCTCGCGGGCCCGGAAGGCCACCCGCGCCTCCCCGTACTTCTGCAGCGTCCCCGCGCTCACGCGAACAGCCGCCCGAGCACGCGGATCATCTTCTCCACATCTGCCGTGGCCGCCATTTCGCGGATCGAGTGCATGGAGAGCATCGGGTTGCCCACGTCCACGGTCTTGATCCCGAGCTGCCCCGCGGTGATCGGGCCGATGGTGCTCCCGCAACCCAGATCGGTCCGGGTGACGAAGACCTGCGGGGTCACCTCGGCCTCGCGGCAGAGCGTGGCGAAGAGGCCGAAGCTCTCCGCGTCCGTCGCGTAGGACTGGTTCACGTTGGACTTGATCACAGGCCCCTGGCCGAGCAGCGGCTGGTGACGCGGCTCGTGCTTGTCCGCGTAGTTCGGGTGGACCGCGTGCGCCATGTCCGCGGAGACGAGGAATGAGCGCTGGATCGCCCGGTGGTGCGCGTCCGTGGCGCCGTCGGAGTGCGCGAGCGTCAGCCGCTCCAGGCAGTCGCGCAGGAACGGGCCCGCGGCGCCCTGCGCGCTCCGGCTCCCCACCTCTTCGTGGTCATAGAGCACCACCCCACACGTCGCGCGCCGGCCCTTGCCTGCGAGCAGCGCGGTCAGCCCGGCGTGGCTGCTGGCCAGGTTGTCGAGCCTGGGCGCATGCAGAAACTCTCCGCGCAGGCCGCTCACGGTGCTCGGCTGCAGATCATAGAGACACAGATCCCAGGCCAGCACGTCGTCCTCGGCGGCCTTCACCCCACCGCGGCCCAGCTCCTCCACCAACATCGCCTTCAGCTCAGCGGGGCCGGCGGACTCCAGGCCCAACAGCGGCGCCAGGTGCTCCTGCGGGTTGAGCTTCAAGCCGTCGGTGTTCACCTGCCGGTTGAGGTGGATGGCCAGGTTCGGGATGCGGAGCAGCGGTCGATCGAAGCGGACCAAGTGCGCCTTGGGCTGCCCGCCCTCCAGCAGCACCACACGGCCCGCGAGCGAGAGATCGCGATCGAGCCAGGTGTGCCACAGCGCGCCGCCGTAGACCTCCACCCCAAGCTGGTGGGCGCCGACCTTCACGTACTGCGGGTTGGGCTTGAGGCGGAGGTTGGGCGAATCGGTGTGCGCGCCCACCAGACGGAACCCAGCGCGGTCCGCCTTCTCCTGCCCCACCTCGAACGCGGCCAGGCTGGTCCCGGCGCGGACGACGTAGACGCGATCACCCGCCTTCAGCCGCCAGGTCTCCCGCTCGTCCAGCGGCTGGAAGCCCTGCGCTTCGAGCCGGCGGATGGCCTCCTGCACGGCGTGAAACGGGGTGGGAGACGCGTCGATGAAGGCGAGGAGATCCCGGGCGTGGTCGGTCTGCATGGTGGGTGCGGAAGCTAACCGCAAACCCCAGGCGCTGCACCGCTGCTCGCCAGGACCTGGGGTCTTGCGCGTCCATCCCTGAACCATGAACGCCGACAGGGAGCGGAGGCGTCAGCGGGACCGCACGTGCGCTGAATCGGTCGGCGCGGCTTCTTCACCGCGCCCGACGATCTCCGCGACGGGCCGAGGCGAGCTCCCCGCGAGGTGCTCGAGCGCGTCTGCCATGGCATCGATCTCGTCGTGGAGTTGTCCAAGCGTCCGCAGAACCTCTTCGGACGGCGCGGCGACGTCGTCTTCCGCTGTCCGGAGGCGAACCAGCTGCGCGGCCATCCCATCCAAAGTCCACTCCAGGCGGGTCAGCTCGGCATCGAGTCGGTCCGCGCTGGTGGCGAGCAGCGCGCGCTGCCGCTTCTGGTCGTCGATGGCGGCGACCGCGCTCGACAAGGAGCGGCGGATGCGTTCGTCGGTGGCGTCCTTGAGCCTCCGCACCACCTCCTCCCACTCGTGCTCCAGAAGGGCGAGCCGTTCAGGGGAGCACTCGGCGCGGAGCGCGCGCTCACGAACGACCAAGGCGCCGCAGGTCGAGCGCAGCAAGGCCACGGTGCGTTCAGAAGCGCCGAGGAGGTCACGGACATGGGGCCGGGCCTGACGGAGCTCGGCTTCGATCCGGTCGCACGCGGCATCAATGCGCGCCAGCCGGGGATCCTCGGAGGCCTCTACGCCCACTCCCATCCGAGCGGGCTGGGCCTTTCCGGCGATGCGGGCGAACCACTTCGCGCGCACCCACTCGATGCCGTAGAGCGAGCCGAGCGAGGCGATGGCCAGGGCGCCTCCCCCGGTCACCGCCGAGGTGTCTCCGCGGGAGAGTCCGCCCATCGCCAAGCCGAGCGACACAGTGAACCCGATGAGCGCGAGCAGCCGGAGGCCGCCCGGCTTCGACCTTTTGGCTGGGTCGAGAGATGGCTCGGGGCCGAGCACCCGCTCGAGGCGCGCGAGTCGCCGCTGCAGCGCTCCTGAGTCGTCACCCCGGCCGTCCATCACCGCTCAGAGGTTCGTGCGGTACGGGAAGCGGAAGTGGAATTTCAAGAACGCATTCCCGATGTGCCAGATGGACTGGTCCAGCGGCTTGACGTCGGTGAAGTCTCCGCCGAGCACCTGCGGGATGTAGACCGCCGACTCCCAGCCCACCGAGACGCCGAAGACGCTGGTGGGCATCCACTCCAGCTCCGCCTGCAGCGACACGCCGGGGCGGAGGAAGAAGGTGTCCGGGAGCGTGTCCCCGTAGAGGTACGCGGCGGTGAGCACCACGCCACCGTCCAGCCCAAAGCGCAGCGCGCCGCCTCCGATCGCCAGCCCGAGCGCGATGGGCTTGAAGGTCGCCCCGTAGATCCCGGTGTGATCCAGCTTGGGAGAGATGAACAGCTCCTCGGGGATCAAGGTCAGCGGGAACGGCGTGATCCGGATCTCCTTCTGCTTGAGGACCATGCTCCGGTACTTGGCCGGGATCCGGTTCTTCTCCTTCTGGAGGAGCTGCTGGTTGATGATCGCCTGGAGCGAGATCTTCACCCCGTAGTGCACCGGCTGATCGTCGTAGACCGGGCCCGGCACGAAGAAGAACGCCGCCGGGCCAATGCCCAGATCCACCGGAACGTCCACCGGGGACGCCCACGCCTGCGACGCGATCAGAAGCCCTGCCAGAACCCACAACTTGCGCATGCCCACCCTCCTGGCCCGCAGTCTGCCTGAAGAAGGGCGCGGCTCGAAGGAGT
>Ga0164242_10002302_pt1 | contig 22179 bp, 23 predicted proteins | sample OricomgcompostMG_FD_108783 | JGI IMG/M metagenome (GOLD analysis project Ga0164242, IMG submission 108783) | Miracle-Growth compost microbial communities from Emeryville, California, USA - Original compost - Miracle growth compost (MG) ... | reverse complement strand
TTTTGTACCAGAGTGACGCTGTGGTGTAGCTTCAACAAGCACAAATCAAGGGGCTATGGCGCAGCTGGTAGCGCACCACACTGGCAGTGTGGGGGTCAGGGGTTCGAGTCCCCTTAGCTCCACCGTTTTACCTGCGGAAACACCGCAAAACACGGTACGACAGCACCGGATGACAGCACATTCGGGTTTATGCTGGCTATGTGGACTCACAGCACTTCAGCCACGGCGGCACCACAACCACCAGGTGTCGCTGATGGCCTACGTGCGTGAACGCAAGACAAAAAGACGGCACCCCTACTACACCGTCTACTGGCGCGCGCCCGGCCACGGCTCCAAACAGGAATCGATCGAGACCCAGTCGTCGGCATCCTGATCGGCAGGTGCGCTTCGCGCGATAGGCATCGCCGCGAGGAAGCCTGCGATGGTTATCGCTGACAAGATCCGGCAAATGTCCAGGGTTCAGCAGACCAGCCATGTGTGCGACATGTCCACGAATTCCGACGCTGCTGCTTGTGAAATTCCCAGGTCTGATCTTGCGATGTCCTGCAGGGCATCGTCACTTGTTCGGCCGGCGAGGTCGCAGATCTTGTGGCCCTCCAGAAGCAGCCCTTGGTTGGTGAAGGAATGAGTGAAATAGTCGTGCCTGATTTCATCCAGGAAATTCTCATCGTCGGCGTTGGCCGGGCCCGCTACAACGAGAGCGATGGCTGGCACAGATAGTGCAGCGAGAAAAGCTTTGTACATGGATTCTCCGGACAATTGGATGAGTCGACGGGCTTTGTCAGGCCGGCGAAAGCTAGCAGGAGTTGGCGCAGACTTCGGGCTGTTCCTTTCTCGCCGCCTGATGCAATCGCACCTCGGAGCCGCCATCGATCTCGTACATCAGCCCCGATGGGTCGGCATACGCGGTCACCTCAAGGGGAACTGTCGTCCCGCGCAGCACCTGGGCAGTGACAAGGCCGCGATACTCAGTGCCGCCCTTGCTGACCTGGAAGAGGCTCAAATCGTGGAGGAGTTGGATGCGATAGCCCTTCAGTGAGTCGTCGCCGTCGATGATCCGTTGGATGCCGTCGGTGACCTGGACGGCCAGGACCCTTTTGTCGATTTCTGACTTTTTCGCTTCGGCAGCTGCTTCGGCGGCCTTTCGGTGGTCGATTACCACGTAGCGGGTGTTCACCCCGAGTAACGCAACGATCGCGATGCCCAGGATTACCAGAAGGCCCATCATCACCAGCTTCAGGGTGTTACGCGCGCTGTTGGAGTAGTGGTTTGCGGAGGTTGCCGCGGGAGCGCCGCCCTGAGCCGTCATCGGCGTGTGTAGGACAACGAGTAGTGACCTGGTCCTGTTTCGAAGCAGAACGCGCTGGCATTTCCACCAGCATTTGCCTGCTGGGCGCCAGCCTTGCACGCGGCTTGGTTCGTGCCGTAGTCGATGGTGTCGGCATGCGCGACGCCGGCAGTCACCATCGCGACGGTGGGAACTGGGAGCGTGGCCAGAATTGTCTTGATCATGGTTCCTGCGGTTTCTTGGTAGGCAGGGGGACGCGCGTTTGGTTAGTCCTTGTAGACCTTGAGAATGACGGTGCTGCTGGACTTCACGGAAGTTCCGGCGCTGGGCTCCATGGACTTGACTGTCCAGTTGCGTGCAAGCACGATGACGCTGTATTTCGGGTTGGCCGAAGCGAATTCAACATGTTTGAGTCCGAGGCCTTCGAGTTGTTCTTGGGCGAGTTCTGCGTTCATCCCGGTGACGTCGGGCAGTGTGACGTCTACTGCGAATGGGGTTAGTCGGTAGCCGATGCGCTGACGGTGACCGTTTTCGCTGCGGGGGGCCAGCTCCGCATCCGGTGAGGAGCAGTGCTACTGAGGTGGCGATGATCGTCTTGCGCATGTGATGGTTCCTGTGGGCTTTCTTGGCGTGAGAGCTGAACGGTATCTGAGTTGTGATGCGTTGCAGGGCGTTTCCTGGCAAACACAGCTGGTGGACAGCTGGTAAAGCACATTAATCGAAACTAACGGCTGCGTAAACGTGTGGTGCGGTGGCTCGGCGATCCCTGAGGCGACATAGCCGACGGGTCATGCGCCAGCTCGAAATTGCGATCGAGCCCATGCATGCAGTAATGCATGCTGTGATGCTACATTTGGGTGCATGAAGGCGATCCAGATTCGGGATGTTGACGAGCAGACCTACGAGGCGCTGAAGGCCAGCGCGTCGGCGGCGGGCGTGTCGTTGACCGCCTATCTGAGGCGCCACCTCGACCGGATCGCCGGCGACCACGAAGCCCCAGACGCGACCGGGGCTGTCGTGATGTCGAGGGGGAGCTACGACGCCATGCGGGCCGAGGTTCGCCGGCTGCGCAAGCTCGAAGGTCGCCAACAGCTCGCGGCGAGCATTGCCAAGGGTGGGCCGGTCAAGAGCTTCCGCCGCGACGAACTGGCCGAGGCCTGGGGAATCGATGCCTGATCGGCGAGTCGAATTCGCCGGAACCACTTGGGATCAAATCGCCGCCATGCCCCAGCCCTACCGCCGGGCCATCCAGTCGGCGGTATTGCACCTGCTCGACGAACCCGTGCCCGGTCTCGCCGTTGAAGTGTCCGCTCTGCCCGGCGCCTACGAACTCGAGTTGCCCAGCGATGGCGTCGAACTCTGGTACACGGTGCACGAAGAATCCACCGGCGCCGAGATCGTGACCATCCACGTCGTGCGGGCAATCGACTGACTCAGGGGCGATCGTTGGAGGCTTCTGCGGCGGGCGGGCGCGGCGACGAGGCGGCGCTCGTTATGTGATCACGCCGATGAATTGCCTACGGCCCCAACGATTTCGCTGAATCATGGTCACGGTGAGCCTCAAGCCCCTGCCGTCCGAGCATCATCTGCAGTCGTTCGCCGGGGTTCGATAGTTGGCCACTCAGCTCCACATGAACAACAAATGGTTCGAGGTTCTTCGCCGCAGCCCGCTGACCGCAGCCACTCACCGTATGTGTGGCGCTCAGTATTGTGCACGTTGATGGATCACGATCGATCGGGCGATGTCGCCCGACGCCGCCTCGGCCTACGTATTGCGCTGCCCGGGCGCCGGGATCCGGCGCCCACCGCCGGTCAGCGCAGTCGGCAGCCGGGGGTTTTGGGCGACCGACCCACTCGCATGGTCCTCGACCTGACCGTGCGCCTCGCCGAGGTGATGCTGTCGTCCGGGTCGGGTACCGCCGATGTGGTCGCCACCGCACAGGACGTGGCACGGGCGTACCAACTTTCCGATTGCGTGGTGGATGTCTTCGTCACCACCATCTTCGTATCGGCATTGGCTGAGGACAACAGCGCACCCGTGACCATCGTCCGAGCCGTGCATGCGCGGTCCACCGACTACACGCGGCTGGCCGCACTCGATCAACTGGTCCGACACATCACCTCCGGCGGTGTCTCGGTGGACGAGGCGCACGAAGCGATGAACATTCTGACCGAGCAGCCGCATCCCTACCCGAGATGGTTCGCCACTGTGGGGTGGGCCGGATTCGCTCTGGGCATCGCCATGTTGTTCGGCGGCACATTGCTGACGTGCGTGCTGGCGGCCGTAACCTCTGCAGTAATCGATCGGGTGGGTCGGCTGCTGAATCGGATTGGGACACCGTTCTTCTTTCAGCAGGCCGCAGGGGCGTTGATCGCAACATTGGTAGCGGTCGCGGCGTATGTGTTCGCCGATCAAGGACCGACCGCGCTGGTGGCAACAGGGATCGTGATGCTGTTGTCGGGCATGACCTTGGTGGGCTCGGTTCAGGACGCGCTGACCGGGTACATGGTCACGGCGGTCGCCCGACTCGGCGATGTCCTGTTCCTGACCGCAGGCATCGTGGTCGGCATCCTCGCCGGTCTGCAGATCGCTGATCTCGCCGGAATCGAGATCGAGCTCCACGTCGATGCGACGGAAACGTTCATCACGCCGAACCAGCCGATGCTGATCCTGCTCGCGGTGTCCGGGGCAGCGCTGGCAGGAGCGTGCTTGACTGTCGTGAGTTATGCGCGGGCGCGGTCGGTGCTGACCGCTGCGGTGGCCGCAGGTCTCGCCGAATTTGTGCTGATCGGGCTGGGCACTGCGGGCTTGGGCCGGGTGGCTGCCACCTGGACGGCGGCGGTCGGTGTCGGCTTCTTCGCCACCTTGATCTCGATCCGCCGACAGGCGCCCGCGGTAGTGACGGTGACGGCTGCCATCACGCCGATGCTGCCGGGACTCTCGGTATTCCGGAGCGTGTTCTTCTTCGCGGTGGACCACAATTATGCGGGTGGCACGGCACAGGCATTGGCGGCCGCGGCGACCGCGCTGGCGATCGGAGCAGGGGTGGTGATGGGTGAGCTGCTCGGTTCACCTCTGCGGTACCAGACCGGGCGCATCGGCCGTGTTGTGCGGGTCCAGGGACTGCCTGGCCTGCGACGAGCCGTCGGTCGGGTGGTGCAGCTGCGCCCGACCGTGGCAACAGATCTGGTGCGCCCCCATTATCAGCGATCGTGGAGCGTCGCACTGGAACCAGAGGAGCGGGGCGTGGAGCTCACCGACTCGCCCGATGACGCCGCAGGCACCGAACAGCGGTAGCGACCGACCGGCCACGAGCTGCGGTACCGTCGGCCTCAGCTTCTGGCAGCAGAAGGATGCGCGTCGTTGGAGGCGCGTGATGATGCAGCCGATCGCGCCGTCAGGACCACCGTATCGTTCGTGAGCTGCAGCATGAAAGATCCGCTCAGCTTGGCTTGGATCGCCTCGGATTGCTCTGGTGGGATTGAGAATTCGAATCGGCGGACCATCATGGCCAGGGTGAGAATGATCTCTGCCATCGCGAAATTCTGGCCGTAGCAGGACCGAGGGCCGCCACCGAATGGAATCCAGGCCGCCCCGGGAAGATCATCGGTGGAGCCGTCCAACCATCGTCGGGGGCGGAATTCGTGGGGATCGGCGAACCAGCGCGGATCGCGGTGGGTTGCATAGGGGCAGACATTGATCCGTTGCCCAGCAACGAAATCGTAGCCGCCGAGCTCGATATCGGTTTTGACCACGTGGCCGGGTAGTGCAAACACCGGTGGATACAAGCGCAGTGCCTCTTTGGCCACTGCCTCGGTCAGTCGCAGTGCGTTGAGATGCTCGAAAGCGAGCGGGGCCGATCCGGCGATCTTGTGAACTTCGTCGACGATCTCGTTTTGCACCTGGGGATGACGCGCCATCAGCGCGGCGATGAAAGTCAGTGCGTTTGATGAGGTTTCGTACCCGCCGAGGAACATGTTGTGCATCTCGTCGCCCAGTTGCTGCGTCGACATGGGGGTGCCATCGTCATCGCGGGCTTCGAGCAGCATGTCGAGCAGGTCGGTGCTGCGTAGTGCGCGGCGTTGGTCATCTTCGTTGTGTCGACGTTCGATGACCTCTTGGAAGAGTCGTCGTAGCTGGTTTGACGTCCTGCGCAACGCCGAACGCAGGGGTGTCGGCATTCCCGGGCGCAGTCCGTTGCCGACGGTGATCTCGATGCCGTTGAGAAGTAGTTGTCGGTCCATGACGCGTTTGATCTGATGGATCTGGGCTGGTGTCAATTCCGGACCGAACAATGTCCCGGCCATGATCTGTAGCGTGAGATCGGCCATCTCGCGTTGCATCCTGAAGCGCCCGCCTGAGCCCCAGCTGTCGCACATGGCCTCGGTGAAATCGATCATGGCCCTGGTGTATTCGATGATCTTCTGCTTGTGCATGCCGGGCTGCAGAATGCGACGTTGCCGTTTCCACAACTGACCCTCGCTCATCACCAAGCCATTGGTGCCGATGATCGCTTCGCGCTCCAGAAACCCTTCCTTGAGGGTCCGCCCGAGTGGGCCGTTCGGCCCGGCGGCAGCGAAGATCTCGCGGATGTCGTCGGGATGGAAAAACAACGTCTCCCGCATTGGGCCCAATCTCCACTCGACGACGTCGCCCTGATGGCTGAGACCGGCCAAATATTCTGGCCAGCCGGCGATGGCGGCACGGATACTTTTGACGGAACGTAGTGGCCGGTTGATGGGCGGCCGATTCGCCGCATCGGTACGCCGGGGCATGATGTCCTCTTCCATCTTCTAGCAAGGCTAGGCTTACCTCACCATGCGTACCTTCGAGATTTCTGGACAAAAGCTGTTGATTGCCTGTAAACGCGCTCGGTCTGGCCGTCAGCTGTGCTGTGTGCGAGACCCGCATGGTCGCGGGCGTCGATGTCAGCCCCGTGCGGCCGTGGCCGGCGGGCCCGGGTTCTTTGCGACGGTGGGTGGGTTGTGCGCGCAACCGGACGCCACGATGTGGCCACCGGGGTTCTGTGCCAAAGCATTTCGCTGGGCACGATAGATGAAAGGGCCAATTCCGGTGGCCCAATCCTTGTCCCCGGCCACGGCCAGCGCGATGCAGCGATTCTCCGTATCGCCCAGGTACCCGCAGTTGCCGGCGCCCCTGCTCGCGCAGTTGTTGAGGGACGCGATCATCGCGGTGTGTTCATCGGGTCCTGTTCCCACACCGCCGATCTGGTCGGCCGCCGAACCGGCGTCGTGGGGATATCCGCGGCTGACCGCGACCCAGATGTTGGACGGCGTCGGCGGAGCCTCGGCGATCGAGGGAGGCGGTGTCGGCATGATGGGCGGCGCCGCGTTCGCCGGCCCCGCGCCCCGCACCATCGTGAGGGCTGCGAGCATCACCACGGTCGTGGAACTGGATATCGAATTCATATCGGGGCCTCCTCGTCTGTAGGGCACTGACGTTAGGAGGGTCCGCGCGCCCCGGGCCAGTACACGATCTGTACCGCGGTACCGTCGCGGGACTACCCTGAATTTGTGGGAGCGCCATACGGCCAGTTCTGCCCGGTGGCAAAGGCGATGGAGCTGCTGGACGAGCGCTGGACCATGCTGATCGTCCGGGAGCTCATCTGCGGCAGCACACATTTCAACGAGATCCGCCGTGGTGTTCCGCGGATGTCGCCGAGTTTGTTGGCCAAACGACTACACCAACTCACGGTGGCGAGAATCGTCGACCGGACCGATCGTGACGGCGAGGTGCGTTATCTGCTGACCGATGCGGGCCGAGAACTGCGACCGGTCATCGAGACCATCGGGGTGTGGGGAACGCGGTGGATCGGCGAACTCGGCGAGCAGGACATCGACCCCAAACTGCTGCTGTGGGACATGCACCGCAACATCGATCGGGTCGCCGTACCGCCGGGGCGTACCGTGGTGAAGTTCGAGTTTCCCGATGTGCCGCAACGACTTCGGAACTGGTGGCTGGTGATCACCCCGGACGAGGCCGACGTCTGCGACGACGATCCCGAATTCCCGGTCGAAGTCGCGGTCATCGCGCCCCTGACTGCGATGACCCGGGTTTGGCGTGGTGACCTCAGCTGGACCGCGGCGCTGCGGACCGGCGACGTCACGCTGCACGGATCGATGTCGTCCTGCCGCGCACTGCCCAGCTGGTTCACCCTGTCGACGTTCGCCGCGGTACCGCGGCCGTTCGGGTGAAGCCGTCGGCACATCACCGAACCGCATCGAAAGTGTGGGTACCGCCTGTGGCTTCTGTATTGCGGGGTTATGAATACCAACGTCGAATAGGTCCCGCCGTGAGACCAATTTGCCGTGCGATTTCAGCGAAAATGACTGTGGTGCAACGGTTTCACGCAGTCACCAGGCAGGGTTTGCGGCTCTCGTCCGGCGCGATTCAGGCTAGTTTGACCGCCGTCCATATCGGCTATCGTCGGCTGCGTCCGATGTATCCACGATGAGGAGATGTGCGAATGCCCTTGCAGCACAAATCACGTCGCCGCGCAGCTTCGGCGCTTGTCGCCATCGCGCTGATGTCCGCCGGCGCGGGCCTCAGTGCAGCCGTTGCCGGTGCGCAACCGCCGCCCCCGCCGCCCGGACCCGGTTTCGGTGGTCCGCCGCCGCCAGGACCTCCGGGACCGCCGCCTCCGGGCGCGCCGTTCCTGCCGCCGCCCCCGGGTGGGCCGGGACTGCCGCCGCGCCCGCCGCGCTGACGCAGCAAGAACAAGCCAGCCGCCAGGTTGTGGACCGGTCTCGCCGGATCCGCAACCTGGCGGTTGTGTGTTAATCGATCGTTCTGCCCTTCAGCGGGTGCGTGACGCGGTCAGGTCGTAATAGGTGGCCCCGTCGACGGTGGTCGCCGTGAAGTTTTGCTTCACCCAGTCGGCGATCTTGCTGCCCTCGGTCGGCTCCCGTCGGAAGCTGCCGGTAGGCGGCCCACCCGGCCCACCCGGTCCAGCGGGCCCATCTGGGCCGCGGGAAACGATGTAGTAGTGGATCTTTCCGCCGGCCACGTACTGCTGGAACTGGGCCAGCGTCGGTGACGGGTCGCTGCCGATGAAACCGCCGATCGGCATCACCGCACCACCACTGGCCAACTGATAGTTGGCTGCCTCATTGGATCCGTTGGTGGCTGCCACCCAGGTGTAGTCGCCGGTATTCGTCTTCAACAGCTGCACCAGGTGAGCGCTGGGTGCTTTGTCGAAACCGGGCGGGGGCCCCGGCATGTGCTGTCCGCCGACCGACGGTCCCGCAGTGACGATGCCGCCGCTGTGCGGTGTGGCCAGCGTCTGCACACTGTAGGCCAGCGGGCCGGCGGCGGCAGCTGCGATGGCCAACCCTGCTGTCCAGGTGGCGAAGCGGATGCCGCGCAACGTATTCAACGCCAGCAGCAGCGCGGCCAGTACACCGACAATCAGCACCACCCAGCGCAGCCACGGCACGAAATCCGCGGTACGGCCGAGCAATATCCACGACCACACCGCGGTGAGTGCGGCCGTCAGAGCCAGCGTCAGCCCGACCCAGGTGTGCGAGCGGTGCTGCCACAGCTGGGTGACCCCGATGCCCACCACGGCGGCGACGGCCGGCGACAGCGCCATGGTGTAGTAGTCGTGGTACATCCCGGTCATGACGCTGAACACCACGCCGGTGCCCAGTAGCCAGCCGCCCCAGGCCAGATACTGTGCGCGCTTCATGTCGGTGCGGCAGGCCTTGCCGCACAGGATGATCCCGGTGATCAGCACGATCAACGCGGCCGGCAGCAGCCAGGAGATCTGGGCACCGGATTCCCCGGTGAACAGTCGGGTGATACCGGCCTGGGTGCCGAACGGGAACCCACCGTGCTTGCCACCTGGAGGTTCCGGCGCACCGGGCGGCGGGGCCGGGAAACCGCCGTGGCTACCGCTGAGCCGGGACAAGCCGTTATAGCCGAAGGTCAGGTTCAGGAAACTATTGTCGGTCGACCCGCCGACGTATGGCCGGTCGGCGGCGGGCATCAGTTCCACCAGTGCCACCCACCAGCCACCGGCGAGGACCATCGACGCCAGCGCGGCAATCAGTTGCACCAGCCGCGTGCGCAGCTTGGTCGGACCGGCGATGAGGTAGGTCAGCGCCAACCCCGGAACCACCAGCATGACCTGCAATTGCTTTGTCAGAAAACCGAATCCGACCAGTGCGCCGCACAACACCAACCAGCGTGTGCGGCCGTCCTCGACTGCCCGCAGCACCGCTCCGACCGCACCGATCATCAACAGCACCAACAGTGCATCGGGGTTGTCGTACCGGAACATCAGCGTGGCCACCGGCGTCAGAGCCAGCGCGGCGCCGGCGACCAGGCCCGCGACGGCCCCGAACTGCCGACGCACGATCAGATACAGCAGTGCCACCGACGCCACGCCGATCAGCACCTGCGGCACCAGGATGGACCAGGTGTTGACGCCGAAGACGCGCGCGGACAGCTCCATCGGCCACAACGAGGCCGGTGGTTTGTCCACGGTGATCGAGTTGGCCGGATCGGAGGAGCCGAACAGGAAGGCCTTCCAGCTCTCGGTGCCGGCCTGTACCGCGGCGGCATAGAAGGCGTTGGCCCAGCCCATCTTTCCGAGCGTGGCGATCCAGCTGGCCGCCGTCGCCACCAGTAAGAGCATGACTGCGGGCCGGGCCCAGCGCGGATCTGGAGTGACCGGCGTCGAATTGAGTTCATCCACCCGGCCGGAAACTGGTGCGGTCATGGTTTGGGACATGCCTCTCATGATCGGGGGGCCAGCTGAGCCTGCTGTGGGTGAAAACTCTGTGCCAGCTATGAATCGGGAATTGCCGCGGGCAGGGTCACCGTGAACGTCGTCCCGTGCGTGCCGCTGGTGGCCATGATGGTGCCGCCATGGGCCTTGATCACCGCCCGGGCGATTGCCAGGCCCAGTCCGGTGCTGCCCGCCGAACGCGAGCGGGATTCATCGCCGCGGGCGAATCTTTCGAAGATCTCCGGTAGGACCCCGGTCGGGATGCCCGGGCCGTCATCGGCCACCGACAACACCACCGAGCCATCGGGGTTACAGCTCAGGGCGGTAACGACTTTGGTCCCCGGCGCGGTGTGGGTGCGCGCGTTGGACAGCAGGTTGGTCAACACCTGATGTAACCGGGCCCGATCGCCCACGATGGAGACCGGCTGATCGGGCAGGTCCAGCATCCACCGGTGACCCACGCCGGCGATGTGGGCGTCACTGACGGCGTCGACCACCAGCTGGGACATGTCCACGTCCTCGTGCTCCAGTGGCCGTCCGGCGTCCAGCCTGGCCAGCAGCAGCATGTCCTCGACCAGTTGATGCATGCGCTTGGATTCGGAATCCACCCGGCTGAGGGCATATTCCAGATCTTCCCGGGTCGAGTAGTCGACGTCGTCGGGAATCCCGGCGATCAGCCGTCGTGCCACCGAGGTGTAGCCCTGGATCGAGGTCAGTGGGGTCCGCAGTTCGTGGCTGGCGTCGGCGACGAACTGGCGTACCCGGGTTTCGCTGACGTGTCGGGCCGTGAAGCCCTCGGTGACCGCAGAGACCATGTGGTTCAGGGCCGTTCCCAATCGACCGACCTCGGTGCTGGTCTGATCTTCGGCGACGGGCTCGACCAATGTGGGCAGCTGTACTTCACCGCGGTCCAGTGGCAGGCCGGCAACTCTTTGGGCGGCAACGGATATCCGCGACAGCGGGGCCAGTTCGCGCCGGATCATCAGGCTGCCGGCAATGATGGCGCCGAGCAGGGCGAGTAGCGAGAATCCACCGATCATCCAGCTGACCGAATCGAGGGTGTTCTGCATATCCGACAGCGGAAGTCCGGAGATGACGACCTGGTCGTGCACCGGTTGTGCGATCAACCGGTAGGGTCCGACGCCGTCCAGATTGACGCTGACGGTGCGGCCGTGGGGGAGCCGGGACAATTGCCGGATTGCGTTGTTGCTCAGCTGATGTCGGACACCACTGGTCAGGATCACCGAGGCCTCGCTGGGGTGACCGGTGGCGATGATCGCTCCGACGGTGCCCGCCGATTGACCGGGGCCGTCCAGGAACATCGGGCCCGGGCCGGAGAAGCGCAGGAACGGTGGCGGACCGAACTCGTAGAACGTCAGTGAACGCGACTGCGCGTCGAAGACCTGATCATCGAGTTGGTTGAGCAGAAAATGCCGCAGGGCCAACAGCGTACCCATCCCGACGGCGACGCACAGGCCGAGGCCCAGTACCGCGACGACTCCGATGAGCCGGGCGCGAAGAGTCCAGGTCCGCGGCGCGAATTTCACTGCGGCTTGAGGACATAACCCACCCCACGCACGGTGTGGATCATCGGTGTCCTGTCGGCGTCGATCTTCTTGCGCAGGTAGGAGATGTAGAGCTCCACTACGTTCGATCGTCCCTCGAAGTCGTAGTCCCAGACGCTGTGCAGGATCTGCGCCTTGGTCAGCACCCGCCGGGGGTTGGCCATCATGAGCCGCAGGACCTCGTATTCGGTTGCGGTCAACTTGATCTCGGACCCGCCGCGGGTGACCTCGCGGCTGTCCTCATCGAGCACCAGGTCGCCGACGACCAGCTGGGTGTTGGTGGCCACCACGCCGCCACCGGAGCGCCGCACCAACGCGCGCAGCCGCAGCACCATCTCCTCGACGTTGAATGGTTTGGTGACGTAGTCGTCGCCGCCGGCAGTCAGGCCCGCGATCCGGTCCTCGACGGTGTCCTTGGCGGTCAGCAGCAACACGGGCAGTTCGGGACGAATCCGATGCAGTTCGGCAAGCACGTCCAGGCCGCTCATGTCGGGCAGCATGATGTCCAGGACCACGACATCGGGACGCTCGGTGCCGGCCATCTGGATGGCGGTGGCGCCGTCGTGCGCGGTACTGACCCGCCAGCCCTCGTAGCGCAGCACCATCGAGACCAGATCGCTGAGCGCGGGTTCGTCGTCGACGACCAGTACTTCGATGGGGCTGCCATCGGGGTGGGTCATGGGCTCGGGGGCGGCGGGTGCCGGCGATCGGCGTACGGCCTCGTCTGCATCGCGCATCGTGCCATTGTCGTCAATCGGTTTAGCGGCGGTCTGTGGTTTGGCTATGTAAAGCCTATGAATCCGGCATTTCCGCAGGTAAAAGCGCTAACCGTGGACTTGTGGGACAGCGATCCGCGGCGCGCGGTGCGGGATGCGGGCAGGTAATCCGCAGCCCGGTACGGTGTCGAACATTACGGTGCTGTCATGGTGAATTTCGCACTACGGTCCTGCGGGTTACGTGGTCATGCCACCTTTGCGCCCGACGAGCCCGACCTGCGGGCCCGGTTGCGGGCCGACACCCCCGTCGGCGAGGCTTGGCGGTGTCTGCGCTGCGAGACGTTCGTCGTCGGCCCACCCCGCGGCACCGGCCCGGCCGAATCGGCGCCCGAGGTCCCGCGGGGGCGGCTGCTGCGGGACCGGGTCCTGATGCGGATCCTGGCCGTCGAGCGGGTGATTCGCGCGCTGGTGCTGGCGCTGCTGGTCGCCGGGGTGCTGCATGTGCGGTCGAGCCGGGAACAACTGCGCGACACGTTCAACAAAGATCTGCCGTTGTTGCGTCCGCTGGCCGAGCAGATCGGCTGGAATGTCGACGAATCCAAGATCGTGCGGCACATCTATGAGGCCTTCACCTTGTCGTCGACCACCATGCTGTGGCTCGCCGTGGGTATCGGCTTGTACGCGCTGATCGAATTGATCGAGGCTGTCGGTCTGTGGGGAATGTGGCGGTGGGGTGAGTATTTCGCAGTGGTGGCCACCAGTGTGTTCCTGCCGCTGGAGTTCTATGAGCTGACCGAGAAGGTGACGGTGCTGCGCTTGGGGGCCGTGCTGATCAACGTCGCCGCGGTGATCTGGCTGTTGTGGAGCAAGCGACTGTTCGGACTCAACGGTGGCGCAGCGGCCTATCGCCAGGAGCACCACACCGAGAGCTTGCTGAGCGTGGAGCGCGCGGGGCTGGCTACCGCTCAGAGCTGAACTGCGTCCGAAGCTGTTCGCGCAGCACCTGTTTGGCCACCTTGCCGTTGGTGGTCAGGGGCAATTCGGTCACGAACACCACGTGGCGGGGCCGCTTGAAGGCGGTCAGCCGGGCCCGTACGTGGCCGATGAGCTCGTCGGGATCGGGTCGGGCCCCGGCTCGCGGTACCACCACCGCGCAGACGGCTTCACCCCAGTACTCGTCCGGAACACCCACCACCGCAACCTGATCCACGGCCGGGTGGCCAGACAGCACGTCCTCGACCTCGCGGGAGGAGACGTTCTCGCCGCCGGTGATGATGATGTCCTTGAGGCGATCGAAAACCACCAGTCGGCCGGCGTCATCGATCCGTCCGACATCACCGGTGTGCAGCCAGCCGTCCTCGGTCGCCGGCCGGTCGGGCCAGTAGCGCGCGGTGACCTGCTCGCCGCGAACCAGGATTTCGCCGCCTTCGCCGATCCGGATCTGCACATCGGCGTGCGGCCGACCGGCGGTGGCTAGCACCGTGGTATCGCCCGCCGCTCCTGCGCGATGCTCATCGGGACCCAAAAACGTGATGTTGCCCCCGGTTTCGGTCATTCCATAGCCCTGATGGAACCCGACGTCCAGCCGGTCCAGTGCCCGTCGCAACAGATCCGCCGGAATCGTCGACGACCCGTAGGCGATGTCCCGCAACGACGGTAGCGCGATCTCGGTGTCGTCCAGATAGGCCAGCAGGCTGTGCAGCATGGTCGGTGCCAGTGAGCATGACGTCACCCGGTGGGCATTGACCGTCGCGGCAAACGTGGCGGGCCGAAAAGTCGCGACCGGCAACACCGTCGACGCTACGGCGTGCTGGACCAGCATGTTGTAACCCGCGATATGGCACATCGGGAACGGCAGCATGTACACCCCACCCGATCGCACCGATCGGCCCGTCACCGTGCCCCGGACCGCCGCGGTGATCGACCGGTGGGTGTGCACCACGCCCTTGGGCACGCCGGTGGACCCACTGGTGAACAACAGCCAGGCGGCGTCGTCGGGTTGCGGCACCGCGGTGGTGAGCGGCGGAACATCGTGCACCCCAAGCCATTGCGGATCATCGAAGGGCATCGCGGGGTGGTTGCCGAGGGCGGCCAGATAGCCCGGGTCGCCGAGCATCAGGGCTGGTCCCACGGTATCGAGTTGTGCCCGTTGCTCGGCCGCGGCCAGCCGCTGGTTGATCAGTACCAGAATGCGGCCCGACCGCGGCACCGCGTAGTACAGCCGGGCGTAGTCGGGGCTGTTGTCGGCGATCACGGCGACCCGGTCTCCGGGGCGGGTCCGTGCGGCGATCCACGCCGCGGCGCCGGCGATCTGGCGATCGAACTCGGCGAAAGTCGTTGTGGAGCCATCTTCGGCGATGATCGCCGGGCGCCGTGGGGAAGTGGCCGCGGCGGCACTGATCAGATCGTGGATGAGCTGCGTCACGGCGGTCTCAGCGCTGCGGTGCGGTGACCCCGCGCAGCAATGTGTCGCGGACGTGCAACTGGGCCGCGCGCGCCCCGAGATCGTGCAAGATGTTCTCCGGTACCCAGCCGACACAGATCACGCAGCGGGCCAGCATCTCGTTGGACGGACTGTCGACGTCGATCTCACCGCCCTTGATGCCATCGGACAGCAGCGATTTCATCTGCCGCACCCGGGTGGTGAACAGCCAACCGGGGTCGGAGGTGTTCGGTGGCGACTGGCGCATCCAGGCCAGCTGGATGCGGAACTCGTCGCCGAAGTGCGCCAGGGCATTGGTGTTGATCCAGCTGAGTGCGTCGATCTTCTCCACCGAGGTCGATTCGGCGGCAAGTACATTGGTCCACCCCATGGCGACCTTCTCGCCGAAGGACTGCATGATCGACATCAGCAGCTCTTCCTTGGAACCGATCAGTCGGTAGACGGTGCCGGTACCCAGGCCGGCGGCCGCTGCGATATCGCGGACCGTGGTGCCCTCGTAGCCCCGTCGGCCGAACTCGGCGCGGGCCACCGACCGGACGAAGGTTGCCTTGTCCTCGGCTTCGGCGGCGGACCGCGCCTCGGCACTCCAGGACTGCACCAACTCATCGGCGGCCAGGAAGGCGGGGGAGCGGTCCAACTGTTTGTCCGGTAGCGGTCCGGCGGCCACGCCTTCCAACAGGATCCTGCACAACAGGGTGGCCACCCGTTCGGTTTTGGCGTTGTGCCGCACCACATCCAGGCCCACTTGAAGCATGGTCTGGCAGATCCGGTCGGCCAGCACCGGCAGATCGACATCGGAGCGCAGATAGCCACTCCAACGCGCAGCCCGCAATGTCTGCGCCATGGCATCGAGGATGGCGGTGGGCCGTTGGCCGGCCAGCGCGACCAATTCCGGTTTGGCGCTTGGCCCTTCGTAGAACGACATCTGTAGCGCGGCCCGGTGGGCCACCGCGCAGGCCGCGATCGCGGTACCGAGTTCGGCGATGCGCTGAAACGGTGCCCGCTCGTCGGGCATGTCGAGCCGGTCGATGGCGCGCTGGGCGATCCGGTCCAGATCGTCGTGGTAGCGGCGCAGCAACTCGACGAGAATGGCCTCTTTGGACTCGAAATGGTGATAAAGACTGCCCGGCAGGATGCCTGCGGCCGCGGCGATCTCCTGCAGTGAGGTGCGAAGGCCCGAGGTCGCGATCAGTTCGGCGGCGGTGTGCAGGATTTCGGTACGGCGGGTGCCATCGTCGTAGGCATGGCCAGCGTCGGCCGTCACTTCAGGATGTCCCACAACACCTCCCATGACCGCTGGCTGGGGTTAGACGCTACCAGCGCACAGCATCAGTACGGCGGCGCACCACTCATCCCGAGATACCCAATCGTCGGCAGACGTCGAATACCTCTTCGTAGATCGAACCGGGCACGGTGAACGGCTCGACGGCCGAGATGTCGGACTTGTGCTCGGCGATGTCGTCCGCGGTCGGTTCCCCATCCGGTGCTGCCAGCCAGCCCTGGGCCAGGCCGGTGAACACCCGGGCGAAGCGCCCACCGCAGGCCGAGTAGTTGTGATGGCTGATCTGGCACGCGTGGCTGGCCAGGTACACCACCATAGGGGTGACCAGTTCGGGGCGGATGGCACCGAAGAAGGCGGAGTCGGACACCGCCGCGGGGTCTTCCAGGGTTTCGGTGACCATGCGGGAAACCCCGAACGGCAGCACCGTATTGGACCGGATACCGTGCGGCTCACCCTCGAGCGCGATGACATTGGACAGGCCGATCAGCCCCGACTTGGCCGCCGCGTAGTGCGCTTCCAGATGCTGGCCGAAGGCCCCGGCCGAGGACGCGATGAATACGAACCGGCCGTAGCCCTGTTGCTTCATCACCCGAAACGCGGGCTGGCTGACGAAGAATCCACCGTCGAGGTGGATGCCGAGCATCCGTCGCCACTGCGCCGTGGTCAGCTCGTCGAACGCGGTGCTGGTGAAGATGCCGGCATTGTTCACCACGGCGTCGAGCCGGCCGAATCGGTCCACGGCGGTCTGGACGATCGCCTCGCCGCCTTCGGGGCTGTCAACCGAATCGGTGGAGGCCACCGCGACCCCGCCCGCGGCGGTGATCTCAGCGACAACCGATTCGGCGACACCTATGTCGCTGCCGTCCCCGTGCATCGAGCCACCGAGATCGTTGACCACCACCGCGCCGCCGCGCCGAGCGAATTCCAGCGCGTAGAGGCGTCCGAGACCGCGTCCGGCGCCGGTGACCAGTACCACCTGGTCGGTGAAGTCGATCATCGACGTCTCCTCGAAAGGCATTCTGATGGTGGGTATTTGGGTGCGATACCGCGGCACGCAGGTTGGTTGGCGGCGGCGATGGTTGACTGCGGCTGGGTGCTGACCCTACGTTGGAACAGATATTTGGTCAACGATCGACGTGGCGGCGGACTGGAGGGTGCTCGGTGGTCGAGGATGACGCGCTCGCCCGACTTTCCGTGCTCGCGTCGGCATGGGCCGGGCATCCGGTGGTGGTAGCCGCCGAGGAGCCCGGCTCGGCGCCGTGGACGGACGGCGAGAGCATCTTCGTCGATCCGGCGACGGCCCGGCGAGCCATGCTCGAAGCGATCGCGGTACAGGCCTCACTGATTGCGGCCGACAGCCTGGACGACGACGTCGTCAAGGCACTGAGCAGAAACCGCAGGGCCGCAACGCGTTACCTCGTCGTCGAGGGTCACCGAGCGCTGCTGGCCAATGCTGCGGTGTTGCCTGGGGCGCTGATGTCGCCGGCCGATGCCGGTGTGGCGGCCCGCAGCCGATCGCGGGCCGATTCGCTGGCGATCGCGACCGGTTCGGCACCGTTGCCGGAGGCCCCCGCGCAATTTGGTGTGCTCGCACCCAAAAAGGTGCTGGAGCTGATTCGGCGCGCCGCGAAGTCGGTCGACCACAACTCGGTGGGCCATGTTCCGCGGCACCAGAGCCGACGCGACCTCGAAGAACTCGACGACGGTGAAGTGTCCACCGGCGCAGACGAACCGGATCTGTTCACCAGCCCGGTCGGCGGCGGCGGAGCCCTCGGGAAGTGGTTCAAGAAACTGCTGTCGTCGGTGCGCGGTGGCAGTTCGGGCGGCGGCCCCCGGGTGCGGACACGCCGACCCACCGCACCAATTCGGCCAATCGGGGAGCGCATGCGGTCTCGTCCACCGCGACGGTCGCCACCGAGGGGGATGCCGACGAGAAAGCCAACGGCGTCCGGTATCCGGAATGGGACGTCAACCTCAAGCGCTACCGCCCGGACTGGTGCACGGTTCGTGAGGTCGAAGCGCAGGTCAAGGGGTCGGCGTCGGCCGCCATCGACGACGCGATCGGGTTTCGCCGCCCGCTGGGCCGCCTCGGGATGGGGCTGTACCGGCAGCGCCGGCAGTCCCAGGGTGACGATATCGACATCGACGCCGCGGTGGCCGCCCGGGTCGAGGTGCGGACCGGGTCGGCACCGGAGGAGTCGGTGTATCTGGACAGTCTGCGGCGCCGCCGCGATCTGTCGGTGCTGGTGTTGCTCGACGTGTCGGGCTCGTCGGCGGAGGCCGGCACCGAGGGCAGGACCATTCACGAGCAGCAGCGGGCCGCCGCGGCCAATCTGGTGGTCGCGCTGCACGACCTCGGTGATCGGGTTGCGCTGTACGCCTACAACTCGCAGGGGCGCTCGGCGGTGAATCTGTTGCCGATCAAACGCATGGATGAACCGTTGGGCAGTCAGACCCTGCGCCGACTGAACAGCCTTGTGCCGGGCGCATATTCGCGGTTGGGTGCCGCGATCCGGCACGGGACCGCGGTGCTGGAGGAACATGGCGGCACCCCGCGGCGGTTGCTGGTCGTACTGTCCGACGGGCTGGCCTACGACCATGGCTACGAGCGCGGATACGGTGCGGCCGACGCCCGCCGGGCACTGACCGAGGCGCGCCGGCGGGGCACCGGGTGCGTCTGTCTGACCGTGGGGGCGAGCGTCGATACCACGTCACTGCGGGCGATCTTCGGCAGCGCCGCACACGCGGTGGTGAGCCGGCCAGAGCAGCTCACCGGGGTCGTCGGTCCCCTGTTCCGCTCCGCGATCCGGTCCGCTGAGGTCCGGCGGCGGGTTTCCTGATTCGATCTTGAACCAAACATCTGTTCCGCGATAGGCTGCGATACACGGCAGCAAGGCAGGGAAGGAAAGCAGTTCATGCAAAATGGCGCCGCACCTTTGTCCGTCGACACGCGCCCGTACTACCAGCCGGTCGGAAACGAGGCGGCGGTCTTCAAGGCGGCCTACCGGCAGGGGCTTTCCCTGGTGCTCAAGGGGCCGACGGGCTGCGGCAAGACCCGGTTCGTCGAAGCGATGGCGCACGAACTCGGTCGCCCGCTGATCACGGTGGCCTGCCATGACGACCTGACCACCGCGGACCTGGTCGGTCGTTATCTGCTGCGCGGCGACGAAACCGTCTGGGTCGACGGCCCGCTGACCCGCGCGGTGCGCGAGGGCGCGATCTGCTACCTCGATGAGGTCGTCGAGGCCCGCCAGGACACCACCGTGGTCCTGCACCCTCTCGCGGACTACCGTCGCCAGCTGCCCATCGAACGGCTCGGCGTGACGCTCGACGCCGCACCGGGTTTCGGGCTGGTCGTGTCCTACAACCCCGGCTACCAGAGCGTGCTCAAAGACCTGAAGGACTCCACCCGGCAGCGCATGGTGGCGATCGAATTCACCTTCCCCGCACCGGAAGTCGAAGAGGGCATCGTGGCCCACGAGGCCGGTGTCGACGCCGCGGTGGCCGGTGAACTGGTGCGATTCGGGCAGGCTGTGCGCCGATTGGAGACCGGGGGACTGCGCGAGGTGGCCTCCACCCGCGTGTTGATCGCCGCGGGTCGACTGGTGGCCGAAGGGCTGTCCATGCGCGAGGCGGCCCTGGCCGCCATCGCCGGCCCGCTGACCGACGACGTCACGGTGGCGCGCGGCCTGGCGGAGATGATCGACGTCTATCTCGACGGCCCGCCCTAGTCGGGTCATTGACCTCGTTCGGACCCACGGTTAGGGTCGGAACAAATATTAGGTGCCCTGTTTGGATTCCCTTCTATCAGCGAATTTCAGGAGATCGATGTCCTACGAAAGCGCGGCCGAACCCATCAAGGTCGGCTATCTGATGGATTTCACGCTGCCGCCCGGTTTCCCCGAAGAACTCTTCTCCTCGTTCACCCGGTGCTTCGACCTGGTCTTTGAGGAGGCCGTGGCCGACGGCTGCCTGGACCGACCGGTGCAGATGATCTACAAAGAGGTCGAGGGCCTGCCCAAGGGCAGCGTCAAGGCGGTGATCGATGCCTACGGCGAACTCGTCGACGAGGGTTGCCTGGTGGTTTTCGGCCCCAACATCACCGACAACTGTGTGCCGGTCCGCGAGGCCATCGAGGAGCGTTTCAAGGTGCCCGCGATCAGCGTGACCGGCACCGACGACTGGCTCGGCGAGTGGACGTTCTCGTTTCCACAGGGCTCGATGACCGATGAGCCGATCTTCCTGGCCGATCTGATCGCCAAGCGCGGACTGACCCAGGTCGGTGTGTTGGTCGAACAAAGCCTGATTGGCGAAAGCTACCTGAAGAATCTGCGAAGTGCGTGTCGCCGCAAGGGGATTCGCATCGTTGCCGAGGCCGCGATCGCCCAGACCGCGCAGGACATCGGCGACGCGGTGCGCGCGTTGCACGAAGCCAAGGCCGACGCCGTCGTGCATCTGGGCTTCGGCTTCGGGATTGTGTTCGTCAACCCCGCACTGGAAGCGCTGGACTGGGATCCGCCGCGATTCACCACCACCGCCTTTCAGAACGCTTGGGTCAACCCGATCATGTGGAACGCCTTCATGGGCTGGATCGGCGTCGACCAGTACGACGAGGCCAACCCGGTCGGGCAGGCATGGCTGGACCGTTATGCGCAGCGCTACGACGGCAGCCGGCCCGAGTACTGCGTCACGGTGGTCAACCACGATGTGGCCGCCACACTGGTGCGCGCCTTCGCCGACGCGCACCCGCTCAGCCCGCGCGGGGTCAAGGAGGCACTGGAGCGGGTGAAGATGATGCCGGCCGCCTCAGGTGCACCGGGAACCCGTGTGTCCCTGGGCAAATGGACACGACGCGCATGGATGGGATCGGGATATCTGGTGGCACGCCGGTTGGATGCCGACGGTGTCAACTCGCATCTCGTCGATCGCTTCGGAGAGGAAGGCTGAAGGTGACCACACAGGATTCCGGGCCGCTGGTGGAGGAGAGCGCCACACCGCCCGATAACAAACGGAATTGGGGCGGCTATATCGGCTTCCTCGCACTGATCGCCTTCTTCGCGCTGTTCATTCTCTCGTCGCGCCGACACGTCGATCCGCGGGTCGCGATGCCCGGTGTGGAAGGCCGACCACGCCCGGTCAAGTTCATCTTCGGTTGGGACCACTGGATTTATCTGCACGAAGTGGGCACCGTCATCGCGTTGATCGCGCTGGTGGTGGTGTTCATCATTGGCTGGCGGCGCAATCCGGGCAGCCCGGTGATGTTGATGTTCCTGTGCACCACGCTGATCGTGTGGCAGGACCCGATCATGAACTGGGCGCCGTTCGCCGTCTACAACCCGGAACTGTTGCACTGGCCCGAATCGTGGCCGCTGGTGTCGTTGTCGCCGACCGTCGAGCCATTCCTGGTATTTGGCTACGTGATGTTCTACTTCGCCCCGTTCTTCCCGTCGGTCTGGATCCTGCGCAAATTGCAGGCGCGGCAAGGCCCCGAAGGGTTCACCTCGCGCCATCCGCTGATCAGCCTCGGTTTGTTGGCGTTGGTCATCGGATTCATTTTCGACGCCTGCCTGGAGATCTTCCTGGTGCGCACCGGCATGTACATCTATTCGCAGGTCATCCCGTTCGGTTCGGTGTTCGCCGGCACCACCTTCCAGTTCCCGCTGATCTGGGAGTCGTTCTCGGTCTGCTTCGTCATGGTCCCCGCCGCGATCCTGTGCTATCGCGACGACACCGGTAAGTCGGTGGCCGAGAAGCTCTCCGCCAAGGCGCGACTCTTCCCGAGCAAGCCGGTGCTGGGCACCTTCCTGGTGATGTTCGTGATCATCAACGTCTCGTATTTCGCCTACGGCGCCTGGTTCGCCGTCATCAAGATCAGCGGTGCCGCCACCGCGGTGGCCTGCCCGTGGCCGTATCCCGAGGCCAAGGTCTACGACCCGCAGGGGTACTACGAGAAGGCCGGCGCGCAAGGACCCTACTCGGTCGGCAAATGGGCCACCTGGCAGAGCGGCGTCCCCAATGGGCGTCCCGAGGTGACACCGCCACCGCCGGGTCAGGGTGCCTGTGCTCCGGAGAACGCCCGTGGCTGAGCCGCGGACGGTGGTGATCACCGGTGCCTCAAGGGGTTTGGGATTC
>Ga0164242_10002301_pt1 | contig 22179 bp, 20 predicted proteins | sample OricomgcompostMG_FD_108783 | JGI IMG/M metagenome (GOLD analysis project Ga0164242, IMG submission 108783) | Miracle-Growth compost microbial communities from Emeryville, California, USA - Original compost - Miracle growth compost (MG) ... | reverse complement strand
GGTGGACTCGGTAGCGGAAACCGGGTATTCTCTCGGTCTTCCTCAAGCGCCCGTAGCTCAATGGATAGAGTACTGCCCTCCGAAGGCAGGGGTTGCTGGTTCGATCCCAGCCGGGCGCGCCATCTGATTCCCTCTCCAATTTCCTAAACCCCGAGCCAGACAACGCGTCGCAGAATATTCGCGTCCGCGGAAAGCCAGCGGAGAAATCCCACGGCTGCCTACGTCCCGAGTCGTATCCACCACAGAAACTGCACCTGTTTCCTCGCCCGAGGCAACTTCCGTCGCGGGCATATCAAGCCGACCGACGCCGTGCATTGTCTGCCCGCTGTCCACTCGCTACCCCCGCCTCCCACTCCGCTGCCGCGCGACGACCGACGCCGTCAGCAGCGCGACTCCGGCAGTGACCGCGAGCGCCTTTAGCGGACCGTTCGTCATCGCACCGGTGTACAAGCTGCGCTCGCGCACCCGGCCGTGCGTGCCCGAGCGTTCGCGGATTTCGCTCGCGCTCTGGTGCAGACCGTCGCCCGGAATCAGCGGGTGGTCGGTGCGCTGCGAGCCGATGCCGACGCGCGACGCGACCTTGTCGAACAGCGACGGCCACGCGCGCGCGAGGCCGACCGTCGCGCGGCCCGCGCCGCCGACGTACAGGTCGCGCACCGGATGCGACGCCGCATGCAGGATCGCGCGCGCGACGAGTTCGGGCGCGTAGACCGGCGGCGGCAGTCGCGGCTGGAAGTCGACGTGCTTCTTCGCATGCTCGACGAACATCGTATCGATGCCCGACGGCTTCACGAGCGTGACGGAAACCGGCGCCCGTTCGGACAGCAGTTCGAGCCGCAGCGAGTCGGTGAAGCCCATCACCGCGTGCTTCGATGCGACGTACGCGCCTTGCAGCGGCAGCGGCGCGTCGGACACCTCGCTGCCGACGTTGATCAGCGCGCCGCCGTTTCGCTTCAGAAACGGCAGCGCGACGAGCGAGCCGTTCACCACGCCCCAGTAGTTGGTTTCGAACAGTCGACGCTGGTCGTCGAGCGGCGTGTCTTCGAGCTTTCCGTACGTGGACACGCCCGCGTTGTTCACCCACGTGTCCAGTTGTCCGAATTTTTCGATCGTCGCGTCGGCGGCGGCCTGGAGCGCTTCGCGGTCCGCGACGTCGGCGGCGTAGTGCGCGACCCGGCCGCCCTGGCCGGACAATTCCGCGTCGAGTTGCGCGAGCGCCTGCGCGTTGCGTGCGATCAGCATCACGTTCGCGTGTTCGTGCACCGCGCGGCGCGCGGTCGCGAGGCCGATGCCGCTCGTCGCGCCGGTGATGACGATGGTTTGCTGGTTCAGCGGTTTGAGCGTGACGCGCATGCGAATCTCCTGCGGAAACCGGCGATGGGGGATGCGTCGTGACGCGCAAGCCATGTGCCGCGTTCACTGCGCCTGATCGTGCGCCGGCTCCAACGGAGCAGGCGCTTGCGCCGGCTTCACCGCGCGCGCGACGAACGTGCGCGTCGCGCCGTCGCCGAACAGCAGCGCGACCTGTTCTTCGGTTGCGAGCACCACGCGCCCGACGCCATAGCGGCGCACACGCGCAAACTCGCCGGGCTTCACGCGCGGTCGCGGTTTCGCGCGGCCGCCCGCCGGCTGTTGCGGCGCGAGCCCCTGTGCCGGTTTCACGTCGACGGTCGGCGGATGCACGCAGTTGTCGCAAACGCCGCAACGTCCGTTGCGCAGAATCGCCGCGCCCGGCTCGGACGTGACGACATCTGCGGGGCGCAGCGCGTCGTCGGTGTCGTCGCTGCGTCGCGGATCGAAGTAATCGAGCAGCACGTGCCAGCGGCACGCGGCGCTATGCGCATAACCGATCATCGTTTCGAGCATGTCGCGGTCGTGCTGCGCAATTTCGCGGTAGTTGCGCGCCGCTTCTTCGATGCGTTCGTCCGCGCGTTCGTCCGCATTGATCCGATAGCGGCCGTGGCGGGTGCGTGTCGCGAGGCCGTTCGTGCGCAGCATCTGCAACGCGGTCGCGATCTTGTTCGCGGCGACGTCGGGCAGCGCACGTTTGAGCCGCGCGGCCATACTGGTTCCGGTGCGGCCCGATGCGTCGGCGTCCCTCGACGTAGCGGGCTCGCTCAGTGCATCGCGCAGTGCATCGAACACGCGTCGGATCGTCGGCGCGTCCGGGTAGCGGCCGATCAGAAAGAACTGCTGCACCTGGCGGTCTTTCAGGTCGAACAGCAGCACGCAGTCGGCCGGTTCGTCGTCGCGGCCCGCGCGGCCCGCCTCCTGGTAGTACGCATCGAGGCTGCCGGGCATCTGGTAGTGCACGACGAAGCGGACGTCCGGTTTGTCGATGCCCATCCCGAACGCGTTGGTCGCGATCATCAATCCGCACGCGCCGGTCATGAAGCGCTCCTGCGCGTCGGCGCGCTCGCGCCCGTTCATGCGGCCGTGGTAGCGCACATGCGGGATCTGTTCGGCGTCGAGCCGCGCCGCGACGGCGTTGCACGCCTTCACGGTCGCGCAGTAGACGATGCCCGGGCCGCGCCGTTCGCGCAGCAGCGCGAGCAGCCGCGCATCCTTGTTTCGCGTGCCGACCTGCACCACCGCAAGCCGCAGATTGTGCCGGTACACGCCGACATGAACGACACGCGGATCGCGCATCGCGAGCGCGCGGAGAATGTCGCCGATCACGTGCGCGGTCGCGGTCGCGGTCATCGCGAGGAGCGGCGGGCCGCCGAGTGCGCGCGCGGCGTCGGCGATCGCGAGGAACGCCGGGCGAAAGTCGTGTCCCCACTGCGATACGCAGTGCGCTTCGTCGACGACGAGCAGCGACAGCACGCCGGTCCGGGCCACCGCGTCGACGAACGTCGAATCGGTCAGCCGCTCCGGCGTGACGAACACGATCAACGGCTTGGCGGCGTTCGCGCGCGCGATCCGTTCGAGCGCGTCGCGCTGCACGGCGGCCGGCAGCGCGCTGTTCAGCGACACCGCGTCGATGCCGGCGGCGAGCAGCTTGTCGTGCTGGTCTTTCATCAGCGAAATCAGCGGCGACACGACAAGCGTGATGCCGCGCAATTCCAGCGCGAGCAACTGGTAGCACAGCGATTTGCCGGCGCCGGTCGGCATCACGGCCAGCGTGTGATGGCCGTCGAGCACGCTCGACACGATCGCTTCCTGGCCTTCGCGCAGTTCGTCGAAGCCGAACACGTCACGCGAGACGGCGCGCATTCGCGCGAGGGAGCGCTTCGAGGAGCGCGTGGCGGCGGACGGCGAGGCGGTGGCGGTCATCGGCGGGGGCAAAGGGAAAGGGGCCCACACGTCGAGCAACGATCGTTCCCTGCAACGGCACGCATTGCGCGAACGGCGGAACGGCCCGCATCGACGGTCGACGGCTTACGCCGCCCGGGACAAACCGTTCGATTCGTGGATCGAACCGTGTCCGGCACAAGAGGCGCAAGAACGGCAACGCCATCGCGTGCGCGCCGCGTTCCGGTACTGGACGTGCCCGGGCACGGCTCCTGATCGCGCCGCGCTGCCGCCGGGCGATCGACCATCGATTCGGCGCCCGCGACCTTGAACGAGCCGGCCGTCCCGGATCTGGCTCGTCGACAAATTCCGCCCGGCTCCATGCGGCAGCCCGGGAAACGACGTTTTCATCACGCAGCGCAACGCCCGAGCGTTGCGAAAGGACGTTTCGGCGCGCCGTGCTTGGGCCCTGGGAAGCGAGTCGATGCGCGACGCGAGCCGCACAGATCGCTGCCGTGCTCGCACTACGCCGGACGCCCGACGACTGCGCCGACGAACGACAGGTGGACGAGCGAACCGCCGATCGGGCGTCGTGCAGACCGCCGCGTGCCGCAGGCACCCTCGCGATGAACAACGCGCCGGGCGCGGCGTCTGCGGCGTACGGCGGCCGCATCCCGTTGCGACCACAACGAGATAGCCGATGGCCTTGCTGCCTGTCGCCAACGTCGCGATTACATTGTCTTGAGCGCGATGACGCCCAGCAGGATAACGAACGCGGCCGCCGGCCGACTGTAACCATAACGCTCGCGCAGCACGAACACCGAAAAGGCGGTGCCGAAGATGATCGCCGTTTCGCGCAGCGCGGCGACCATCGCGATCGGCGCATGTGTCATCGCCCACAGCACCAGCGAATACGCGGCGAGCGTGCACGCGCCGCCCGGCAGCACGAGATACCAGCGCGCGCGCAGATGCGTCAGCGCATCCTCCTTCCGACGCATCAGCGCCCACGCCAGAATCGGCGGCGCCGTGAGTATGAACATCCACATCGTGTACGACGCCGGCTGCCCGGACAGGCGCACGCCGGTCCCGTCGACGAGCGTGTATGCAGCGACGGCGGCGGCGTTCAGCAGCGCGAGACGCGTGGTGCGCGTGGTACTCGCGGCCGACGGGCTCGCCATCAGCAGCCCGAGGATGCCGGCGCAGATCAGCAGGATGCCGCTCCACTCGCCGACGCTCAGCCGCTCGCCGATCAGCGGTCCGCTCGCCAGCGCGACGAGCAGCGGCGGCGTGCCTCGCATCAGCGGATACGCGTGACTCATGTCGCCGCTGCGATACGCCGCGCCGATCAGCACGAAATACAGCACATGAATGGCCGCCGACATCGCGATATACGCCCAACTGGCGGGCGCCGGCAACGCCAGGAACGGGACGCTGACCGCGCACAGCAACGCCGCGCTGGCCGTCACGAACACGATGTCGAGAAATTTGTCCGGGCTCGACTTCACGACGGCGTTCCAGCTTGCATGCAGAAACGCGGCCAGAAGGACGATCAGCAGGACAGAAGTAGACATCGAACGCTCCGGTTTTTTCAGGCGAGATTACCTATCTTGTAACGGCGTGACAAACCAGATAAATTGCGCTTTTCCGTTAGAAAAACTCTCGCAGATGAAACGGGTATTGCCACCGCTGAACGCGCTGCGCGCGTTCGAAGCGGCAGGCCGGTCGGGCAGCATCAAGGACGCCGCCGACGAACTGCACGTGACGCACGGGGCGGTCAGCCAGCAGGTGCGGCTCCTCGAAACGTGGCTCGGCGCTGCGCTGTTCGAGCGTCGGCATCGGCGCGTGGTGCTGACGCCCGCGGCAAGAGCCTATCTGGAAGAGATCGGTCCGCTGTTCGATCAGATTTCGCGGGCGACGGCGAAATATGGTCTGGCGAGTCCGGTCGCCCGCACGCTGCGCGTGAATGCGGTGGCGACGTTCACGCTGCGCTGGCTCGTGCCGAGGCTTGCGATGTTTCGGGACGCGAATCCGGGGATCGACGTCAAGGTCGAAACGTCGAACGAGCCGCTCGAAAGCCTCGAAGAAAACTGGGACGTCATCATCCGTGGCGGTCCGGATACGTTCTATGGCTATCTGATGCGGCCGTTTCTGTCGGAGGAGCGGCTTCCGGTATGTAGCCCGGCGCTGTTGCAGCGCAACCCGCTTGTGGTTCCCGACGATCTGCGCGCGCATACGCTGCTGCACACGTCGAGTCTGCCGCGACTCTGGCCGGACTGGCTCGCAAAGGCCCACGTGTCCGCGCTCGAACCCGCCGCGAGCCTGACGTTCGACCACTTCTATCTGACGTTGCAGGCCGCGGTCGACGGCGTCGGCGTCGCGATGGGTCCGACAGCGCTCGTCGCCGACGACCTCGCCGCGGGCCGGCTCGTCGCGCCGTTCGCCAGCCCTTGCCTGCCTTCGCGCAGCTACTGCGCTTATGTGCCGGAACGGAAGGCCGGGGACGAACTGGTTTCGCTGTTTTGCGCATGGCTGGAGCGCGAGGGCGCACGGCGGCGAGCGGACGCAAAACCGGACGCAAAACCAGGCGCAAAACCGCGCCGGAAGGGCACCGCCGACGGTCGACCCGGTTGATGCCGAGCGCCCGGCGCCGCACTGCAGCGCCCGACCAGTCGGCGTATGCTTTGCGCTCCGGTCAGCTCAACCCCCACCCCCGGGAGCAATCATGGAACTACGCAGGATTGGCACCTCCACGCTGGAGGTCGCGCCGCTGATGTTCGGCGGCAATGTGTTCGGCTGGACCGCCGACGAGCCGACGTCGTTCTCGATCCTCGATGCGTTCGTCGACGCCGGCCTCAACTTCATCGACACCGCCGACGCGTATTCGCGCTGGGTGCCCGGCAATCAGGGCGGCGAATCGGAGACGATCATCGGCAAATGGCTCGCGAAGCGCGGCAGGCGCGAGCAGGTGGTGATCGCGACGAAGGTCGCGAAGGATCCGCGGCGGCCGGGGCTGTCGGCCGCGAACATCGAGGCGGCCATCGACGATTCGCTGCGGCGCCTGCAGACCGATTACGTCGACGTCTACTTCTCGCACGAAGACGACCTGCAGGTGCCGCTCGAAGAAACGCTCGGCGCCTACCAGCGGCTGATCGAGGCGGGCAAGGTGCGGGTGGTCGGTGCGTCGAACTACAGCGGCGCGCGCATCGAGGAGGCGCTGGCCGTATCGCGCCGCGACGGCCTTCCGCCGTATCAGATCGTGCAGCCGGAATACAACCTGTACGACCGCAAGCATTACGAAGCCGACATCGAGCCGGTCGCGCTCGCACAGCGTCTCGCGGTCGTGCCCTACTACAGTCTCGCGAGCGGCTTTCTGTCCGGGAAGTACCGTTCGCGCGACGATCTGGCAAAGAGCGCGCGCGGCAGCCGCGTCGAGAAGTATCTCGATCACCGGGGCACGCGCATTCTCGCGGCGCTCGACCAGGTGGCCGGCCGGCATGCGAGCACGCCGGCGTCCGTCGCGCTCGCGTGGCTGATCGCGCGGCCGGGCATTACCGCGCCGATCGCGAGCGCGACGTCGGTCGGCCAGTTGCAGAGCCTCGTCGCGGCGGTGCGGCTCAAGCTCGATCCGGCCGACATTCAGGCGCTCAACGACGCGAGCGCGTGAACGCGGGCGCGCCGGCGGCCAGCGCCGTCGGCGCAAGTCACTGAGCCGAATCGGGAAATGATGGCTGGCGCGCGCGTTTCCTGATATCATGTCCGCCGAATTGAGATTCTTTGCCTGGTTTGCGGCTGCTTCGTTACTGTCGGCGGCGGCGAACTCCCGATCGGAAGCGAAGTAGCAAGGCGCTCCGGTCGCATACCGCAGAACCCCCTATTTCTCTTTTCCGGCCTCCGTGGCCGCCTTGCCTCTCGTTCCGGTGCGGTCCATAGACCGGGTCGGCGGAACGATCGGAGGGCCGGCGCGCGAGTTGCTTTATGCTCGCGTGATTGAAACCGTATAGCTAGAGTGAAGGAATTACATGACGACGATTCTTTTGAAGGAAAACGAGCCGTTTGAAGTGGCGATTCGCCGTTTCCGTCGCGCAATCGAAAAGAACGGCCTGATCGCCGAACTGCGTGAGCGTCAGGCTTACGAAAAGCCGACCGCCGTGCGCAAGCGCAAGAAGGCGGCTGCGGTCAAGCGCCTGCACAAGCGTCTGCGCAGCCAGATGCTGCCGAAGAAGCTCCACTAGGCGCGACTTCGCCCAGGTTCCGCCAGACGGCGGTGCACGCTTCGCAAGAAGCGGCACCGCCGTCTGTGTTTGTGGCGGTCGAAAAGCGGCTTTTACGGCGGCGGATGCCGGCGGCCCGCCACCGTACGTCGATTCGAGCATCGCCGCGCCTGCTTCAGCGCGACGGCGTGCTCCCGTCGGCGTCATCCCCGGCAGGGACGCGTGCCGCATGTACCGCATGCGCCGTACAAGCGGCCCGGCTGTCGCAATCGCGCTCATGGTCGTTGACCATGCCGACCGCCTGCATGAACGCATAGCAGATCGTCGTGCCGACGAACTTGCAGCCGTAGCGCTTGAGCGCTTTGCTGAGCGCGTCCGACACGGCGGTCGACGCCGGCGCGTCGCGATACGACGCCCAGTCGTTCTGGATCGGCGTGCCGTCGACGAACGACCACACGAATTGCCCGAGCGACCCGTGTTCGGCGCGAATCTGCTGCACCGCGCGCGCGTTGACGATCGCCGACTCGATCTTCGCGCGGTTGCGCACGATCGACGCGTCCTGCATCAGCTTTTCGACGTGCTTCGGCGTGAAGCGCGCGACCTTGTCCACGTCGAAGTTCGCGAATGCGCGGCGGTAGCCTTCGCGCTTGTTGAGGATCGTCGACCACGACAGCCCGGCCTGCGCGCCTTCGAGAATCAGCATTTCAAACAGGTGGCGATCGTCGCGGGACGGGACGCCCCACTCGGTGTCGTGGTAGTGCGCAAGCGCATCGGTGCTCACCCAGTTGCAGCGGCGGATCACGTTCCAGGTCTCCTCATTGGCAGGTCAGGACGACGTCAGCATAGCGGATCGCGCCGACGCCGCCACCTGGCCGTTCGGCATATTGTGCGGCGCGGGCCGAGCCGTTAGTCTCTGCGGCACGGCTTACTTTTTCGGTGCGCGAGTGATCATCATGAGCAAGGCTTCCTATCTGGTCGGGATCGACGGCGGCGGCACCGGCACGCGCGTGCTGCTGGCCGACGCGCACGGCGCGACGCTCGGTCAGGCGTCGGCTGGACCGTCCGGACTCGGGCTCGGCATCGAGCGCGCGTGGCAGTCGATCGGCGACGGCTGCCGCGCGGCATTCGCGCAGGCGGGCATCGCGTTCGACTGGTCCCGCTGCGTGCTCGGCTGCGGACTCGCGGGCGTCAACCATCGCGACTGGCTCGCGGCGTTTCGCGCGCAAGCGCCGGGCGTCGCCGGGCTCGCGGTCGAATCGGACGCGCATACGACGCTGCTCGGCGCGCACGGCGGCGAACCCGGCGCGATCGTCGCGCTCGGCACGGGCAGCATCGCGGCTGCGCTCGATGCGAACGGCGGCTGCCGGATCGTCGGCGGCTTCGGCTTTCCGTCCGGCGACGAGGCGAGCGGCGCGTGGCTCGGCCTGCGGGCGATCGCGTATGCGCAGCAGGCGCTCGACGGCCGCGCGCCGGTCGATGCGTTCGCGCGGGCGCTGCTCGCGCACGTCGGCGCCGCCGACCGCGACGGTCTGATCGTCTGGCTGTGCGCGGCGAACCAGACCGCGTACGCAGGACTCGCGCCGGTCGTGCTCGCGCATCGCGAGCATCCGTTCGTGTCGGCGCTGCTTTCCGCGGCCGGCGACGAGGTCGCGAAAATGATCGTCGCGCTCGACCCGTTCGGCGCGTTGCCGGTCGCGCTGTGCGGCGGTCTGGGGCCGCCGCTGCGCGAATGGGTGCCCGACGCGGTGCGCGGGCGGCTGCGCGCGCCGCTGGCCGATTCCGCGCATGGCGCGCTGCGGCTCGCGTCGCGCGAGGCCGTGCGCCTGCACAGCGGCGGCGCCGCGCATGAGCGCAGATGAATGCGAGGCTTCGCTTTGCGCGTGCCGTCGTCCGGCGTCGCGCTCGATGCGACGATCCGCCGTTTTCCCCGATGCCAACCTTCGCGCCATGTACAGCCTGATTGCCACCGACCTCGACGGCACGCTGCTGAATGCCGACCACCAGATCGATGCGTTCACGGTGGAGACGCTCGGCGCGCTGCACGCGCGCGGGTTGCCGTTCGTGATCGCGACCGGCCGTCATTATCGGGACGTCGCGGGCATCCGCGATCTGCTCGGCATCCGGCCGTATCTGATCACGTCGAACGGCGCGCGCATCCATGCGCCCGACGACACGCTGCTTCACGCGTGCAACCTGCCCGCCCCGACCGTGCGTCGGATCGTGACGCCGCAGATCGCCGGCGACCACGGCCGCGTGATCGTCAGCCTGTTTTCGGACGACGCATGGCTGATCGACCGCGATGCGCGCCATCTGCTCGCGTTCCATCGGGAGTCCGGTTTCGGCTACCGGGTGACCGACCTGCCTGCACACGATGGCGACGGCATCGGCAAGGTGCTGTACATCGGCGATCCGACCGATCTCGCCGTCATCGCCGCGAAGCTCGCGGACGAGTTCGGCGCCGCGCTGTCCGTCACGTACTCGCTGCCGGACTGTCTCGAAGTAATGGCCGCCGAGGTGTCGAAGGGGCGGGCGCTGCGCGTCGTGCTGCGGCGGCTCGGGATCGACGCGTCGGGCTGCGTTGCGTTCGGCGACAACCTGAACGATATCGATCTGCTCGAAACAGCCGGTCACCCGTTCATGATGAACAACGCGAATCCGGATCTGATCGTGCGGTTGCCGGCCGTGCCGCGGATCGGCAATCACTTCGAGGCGGGCGTCGCGCACCAGTTGCGCAAGCTGTTTGCGCTGGACGACGAAGTGATCGTGTAGGTGCGGCGCGTCTGCCCGCGTGCAGCGCGCTTACTGCGCGGGGAGGTTCGCGCACGGACAATCGGTCGAGCGTCCGTCGAGCCCTTCATGGTCGTGCGCGAACGTCGCGCGCGGCTGGTCGGCGCTCCAGTCGATGCGCACGACGTAGATGCTGTCGAAGTCGTTGCCCGGCCAGGCCGGCACGTCGGCCGCGTTGCCGCCGTGCGTGGCGACGATGCCGCGCACCAGCCGTTCGATGTCGTGGTGTTCCCACGCGATCAGCGCGGTGCGGCCGCGCCACTCCGGCGCGACCAGCGTCTGCGCGAGCAACGCGCTCTGCGAGTGGCCGTACGGTGTCTGCACGGGCAGGCCGAACTGGATCGCGGTCGGCTCGACCGTCGCGAGCGGGCGGACGTAATACCACGCGTGTCCGTGGTCGGTTTTCTTTTCGCCGGGATCGGGCGCGTAGATCGCGTCGGGTTTGCCGTACTTCGCGGCAATCACCGCCGGCAGCGCGAGCGCGCGGTTCAGGCCCTGGCAGTTCAACTGGCCGAGGCCCTCGGGCGGCTTCTCGCCGTGGCGAATGAATAGAAGCGTCTCGACGTCGTCGGCCGCCGCCGACGCGGGCGGCGCGAACAGCATCGCAGTCGCGGCGATGCACAGCGAAGCGGGGACGAAGAACGAAGGCGGACGCGAGCCGTTGCGCATTGGCGGACAGTGAGCGGAAAGGAATCGCAGGATTATCGCCCGATTCGGATGCGGCCGGCGGCGGATCGACCGGCTGGATCGAACACGTCGAACGCTCGCGCCTCGCGCGTCGCATGCGAGGCCGGAGACGGCGTGTCGGCGTCGCTTCGCGGCGACGGCCGGACACGCGATCGCGGCGATGACCGCGCCGGCAATGGGCGCGAGCCACGACGACGACCAGGGCGGGCCCGCGTCATCGTCGACGAACAGCCGGCGGCCGTCGAGCGCGCCCGACTCGCCGACGTACCGGCGACCGCAATCGAAAGCAGGGGACCGGCGTTGCGCACCCGCGGCTCGTGGTCGCCGCGAACGCGGTGGGCGTGCGTTCGTCAGTGGCGCCGGGGATCTCGAACCCGAAGAAGACCGTGCTCGCCGTTTCGCAGACGAATGCGGCCGCCAGCGGCCAGTGGCTCGACCGTAGTCGGACCCGAAGCCCGGTCCATCAGCGCGTCCGAGCCCGCCATGAGCACAACGCCCCCCAACCGCGAACCTTTCCACCATTCCTTTTCCGGATAAGGCCCGCTATGACGTCCCGAAAAGCCGATTAGAACGGCGCCAAAAGAAATCCCGCATCGTCCGCTGCCGGATGCCGCAGAGCCGCACTGATCCCCGGGTGTCAACAATTGTCAAATCGGCGCTTATTGACGGCGTTATTGCGCGAGACCCGACGCGCAATGGACAACGGCCGGCAATGTGCGGCTATTATCGTTATTCCGTAAAAAGCCCATTGGAATGGATTGCCAATTCCCGTATTTACGTCTAATCTGCGTTCCAGTCGCGGTATCGAAAAACGTTGGGGGAGTGAAATGTCGCAATATTCGGAACTCAAGGCTCAGATCGCCAGACTTCAGGCGCAGGCCGAGGAAGCCAGACACACGGAAATCGCCGACGTGATCGCGTCGATCCGGGAAAAGATCGACGAGTACGGTTTGAGCGCGCAGGATCTGGGTTTCGCCGTCGCGGCGAAACGCGGCCGCCCGCCGAAAAAGGCGCCGCTGCCTCCGCGTTACCAGGATCCGAAGACCGGCGCGACGTGGAGCGGGCGAGGCAAGCCGCCCAAATGGATCGCCGGCAAGAACCGCGAGCGTTTCCTGATCGGTTAGCGAACCAGCCCGGCAGTCTTTTCTCGTATCGCACGCGCGTACGAGCACAACACTGCGCTGCCATTGAAAAAAAGCCGCATGAAAACATGCGGCTTTTTTTCCATCCCGAGCGGCTTCAATGCGCTAATCGGGCGACGCGACCGGGCGCCGCCCTCGCATGCAATTCAATTGCCGCTCTGCGCGCTATTGATTGCAGCCGGCGAATCAGCCCGCCGCGACGCGACGCAACATGGGACCTTCGGCCGCGTCGATAAGCGCCGCATAGCTGTCCAGATAATTGCGCGCCATCGTTTTCGAACTGAAGCGGCGCTCGAACTGCTCGCGAATCGCAGTGCGCGACAGCGAGTCGATATTCTGCAAAGCCGCCACCGCGCCTTGCACGTCCTCGACGATATAGCCGGTCAGTCCATGGTCGATCACTTCCGGCACCGAGCCGCGGTTGAACGCGATCACCGGCGTACCGCACGCCATCGACTCGATCATCACGAGGCCGAACGGTTCGGACCAGTCGATCGGGAACAGCAGCGCCTTCGCGCCGGACAGGAACGCCGGCTTCTGCGCCTCGTCGATTTCGCCGACGAACTCGACGTGCGCCTGCGAAAGCAGCGGCTCGATCTCGGTCTTGAAGTATTCGCGGTCCACCTTGTCGACCTTCGCGGCGATCTTCAACGGCAGCCCGCTTTGCGCGGCGATCTTGATCGCGGTGTCCACGCGCTTTTCCGGACAGATGCGGCCGAGGAACGCGAGGTATTCCGGCTGGCGGCCGGTCTGCGGCGTCAACAGGTTTTCGGGCAGACCGTGGTAGATCGTGCTGAGCCAGTTCGCCTGCTGCAACAGCGGCTGGCGCTGCGAGTTCGAAATCGACACGACCGGCGCGTCCGGGAACGACTCGAACACCGGCTGCAGTTCGGGCAGGTCGAGCCGGCCGTGCAGCGTCGTCACGAACGGCGTGTCGAGCGTCGAGAAGAGGGGAAACGGCAGATAGTCCAGGTGAAAGTGCAGCACGTCGAACTCGTGCGCGACGCGGCGCACGCGTTCGAGCAGCAGAATATGGGGCGCGAGCGCATCGCGGATCGTCGGATCGAGCCGCAGCGCGCGCGGCCACGCGGCTTCGAGCCGGGCCGAGGTCACCGAATCGCCGCTGGCGAACAGCGTCACGTCGTGGCCGAGGTCGACCAGCGCTTCGGTCAGATAGGACACGACGCGCTCGGTCCCGCCGTAGAACTTCGGCGGTACGGCTTCGTAAAGCGGCGCGATTTGTGCGATTCGCATTGGGTGATCTCCTTGAACAAGGGACTGCGTGCGATACGTCCCGGTCAGACGACTGCCGCCTCGACAGGGCGTATGCGGCGCTTCGGGGTTATCCCTGATTCCCATTATCAGGAGGTCCGAAGTCGATGCCGAGTTGTTTTGCAAACGCTTAATGTTAGTTACAGCGGGAAACAGCACTGTAGCGGCTCGGCGCGCGCGGCGCCGCGACGGCCGCAGGACCTCGCAATTGGCGCGCCCGGCCCGAAACACGCGGTATCCGGCGCCCGGGGCGGTTTTCGTCTGCCTGGTGTCGGAGAAATTCCTACACGAAAAATGGGCATTGTCTTACATGGATAGGGGTCGTCTGTCCGATTTCCAGCCGCTTTCTCCCCCGACACAATGATCGTGGCCCGAAAAAGGCCGTCCGCACGAGCAAACGTTTCCACGACCGGCGACGCCGGCCGGCCCGGTCATGATCGATTTTTTGGGGAATTCATGCGCACGACCATGCACAGCGACATGCTCAGCGAGATCAGGGAAGTGAACCTGCAGTACCTGCTGCTCGTCCAGCGTCTGCTGCGCGAGGACCGGGCGGCGGCCACGCGCCGCATGGCGATCCCCGAGCGGCTCGCCGACGTGCTGGCCGGCCTGTCGTTCGCGCAGGTCGCGCGGCTCGCCGCGTCCAACCAGTTGCTGTGCCGGTTCCGCTTCGACGTGCACGCGATCCTCAGTTCGCTCGCCGACAAGGGCAAGCCGGCCGCACTGGCGGCCCAGCCGGCCGGCGAGATCGGCTGAACGACCGCGGCTGAACGACCGCGGCTGATCCCCCCGCGCCGCGCCCCTCCCGCGAACGCTTCTTCGCCCGCCGCCATCGCCGCCTGACGCCGCGCCGCCGTCATCCGGGGCCGCCCAGGCCACCCACCCGCCCCGCCCCCGCCGGCGTCCGCCCGGCGCCGTTTCCACGCCGATCGCCGCGCGCTGTTGCCGTCGCGCGCGCGGACTCAAAGTTTTTCCCGACCGTGCCGTAAACCTGACTAACCAACGGCGGCGACCATGGAGGTCGGCGCCGCATCCAGTGAGGACCCGGCTGTGCTGATTTTCGTGGGAACACTCGTGACGATCGCGTCCGTCTTCGGCGGCTATGCGCTGGAGGGCGGCCATCTGGCCGCGCTTCTGCAGCCGGTCGAAGTGCTGATGATCGCCGGTGCGGGTTTCGGCGCGTTCATCCTCGGCAACGGCATCAAGACGATCAAGGCGACGCTGCGCGTCATCCCGGCGCTGTTCAAGGGCTCCAGATACAACAAGGACATGTACATGGAGCTGATGGCGCTGCTGTACGTGCTGCTCGCGAAGGCACGCAAGGAAGGCACGCTGACGCTCGAAGCCGACATCGACGATCCGCAGAAAAGCCCGATCTTCACGCAGTACCCGAAGATCCTCGCGAACGAGGAGATCGTCGAGTTTCTGACCGACTATCTGCGGCTGATGGTCGGCGGCAACATGAACGCGTTCGAGATCGAAAGCCTGATGGACGAGGAGATCGAGACCCATCACGCGGAGAGCGAGGCGCCGGCCGCCGCGCTGTCGAAGGTCGGCGACGCGATGCCCGCGTTCGGCATCGTCGCCGCGGTGATGGGCGTCGTGCACACGATGGCGTCGGCCGACAAGCCGCCCGCGGTGCTCGGCGAGATGATCGCGCAGGCGCTCGTCGGCACGTTCCTCGGCATTCTGCTGTCTTACGGTCTCATCAACCCGCTCGCCGGCCTCGCGGAGCAGCGCGCGACCGAGGCGACGAAGATGTTCCAGTGCATCAAGGTGACGATCCTCGCGAGCCTGAACGGCTATGCGCCGGCGATCGCGGTCGAGTTCGGCCGCAAGGTGCTGTTCTCGACCGAGCGTCCGTCGTTTGCCGAACTCGAAGAGCACGTGCGCCGCGTGAAAGCGAAGTAAACGCGCGATGAGCCCGCAAACGATCAACCCCGGAAGCCGCCGATGAGCACCGACAAGAACCGCGCGATCATCGTCAAGCGCGTCGCGCCGCAGGGCAAGGGCCATCACGGCGGCGCCTGGAAGCTCGCGTACGCGGACTTCATGACGGCCATGATGGCGTTCTTCCTGCTGATGTGGCTGCTCAGTTCCGCGAGCACGCCGCAACTGCGCGGCATCGCCGAATACTTCAACCAGCCGCTGAAGATTTCGCTGTGGGGCGGCGATCGCAGTTCCGAGGATTCGAGCATCCTGCGAGGCGGCGGCCGCGACGTGTCGAGCAGCCAGCAGGGCGTCACGCACTTCGGCAGCGGCGCGAGCGCGCGCGCGCCGCACAACCAGGCGCGCAACAACGCGGACTCGAAAAAGCCGTTGCACGAATCGAATGAGCGCGACGAGCAGGTACGCCTGCACGACCTGCAGATCAAGCTGATGGCCGCGATCGAGGCGAACCCGCTGCTGCGCCAGTTCCGCCAGCAGATCCGCATCGACTCGACGCTGACGGGCCTGCGCATCGAGATCGTCGATTCGCAGAAGCGGCCGATGTTCGCGACCGCACGCGACACCGTCGAGCCGTACATGCGCGACATCCTGCGCGCGATCGGCAAGACGCTGAACGACGTGCCGAACCATATCGTCGTGCAGGGCCATACCGACGCGGTGCCGTACGCGGGCAACGGCAAGGGCTACAGCAACTGGGAACTGTCCGCCGACCGCGCGAACGCGTCGCGCCGCGAGCTGATCGCCGGCGGCATGGACGAAACCAAGGTGCTGCGCGTGATCGGCCTCGCGTCGTCGCAGAACCTGGACAAGGCCGATCCGCTCGATCCGGAGAATCGCCGGATCAGCATCATCGTGCTGAACCACAAGTCCGAAGAAGCGCTGATGCATGACGACTCGACCGCGATGACGCTGTCCGACGACGCGGCCGGTTCCGCGAACGCGCTGCTGCCGCACGTGCCCGCCATCGCGTCGGTGCGACCGGCGCCGCCGCAGGTCGCGACGCCGGTCGCCGCGCAGACATTGGCGCCGGGCGGGGCGCCGGCGGTGGCCCCGGCAGCCGGGCCAACAGCGAAGCCGACACCCGCGCCGACGCCGGCGCAAGCCCCGGCGCCGCATTGATGCGCGACGGCCGGCACCACTTTTCGCGAGGCAAGATCCGATGATCACGAACATTCTGGTAATCGACGATTCCGCGTCGATGCGCGAACTGCTCGACGCGGCGCTGACGTCGGCAGGCTACGCGGTGACGCTCGCCGCGGACGGCGACGAAGGCTTCGAGCACGCGCTCGCGCAGCGCTTCGACCTCGTGCTGACCGACCAGTACATGCCGCGCATGAGCGGGCTCACGCTAATCGGCCGGCTGCGCGCGAACCCGGTGTATGCGCGCACGCCGATCCTCGTGCTGACGACCGAATCGGACGAGACCTTCAAGGTCGCGGTGCGCGACGCGGGCGCGACCGGCTGGATCGAAAAACCGGTGGATCCGGACGTGCTCGTCGATCTCGTCGGGGCGCTCGGCGAGGCGTCGCCCGGCGAGGCGTCGTCCGCCCCGCAGCACTGACTCACTCAAGCCCTATCGCGGTGAACCAAGCATGACACTCGACATCACGCAGTTCTATCAGACGTTCTTCGACGAGGCAGACGAACTGCTCGCGCAGATGGAGCAGTTGCTGCTGAACCTGGACGTCGGCCGGCCCGATCCGGAGGATCTCGCGGCGATCTTTCGCGCCGCGCATTCGATCAAGGGCGGCGCGGCGACGTTCGGCTTCGCCGCACTGACCGGCACCACGCACATCCTCGAATCGCTGCTCGACCGCGCGCGCAACCACGAACTCGTGCTGCGCCGGGACATGATCGACACGTTCCTCGAAACCAAGGACGTGCTGTCGGGCCAGCTTGCCGCGTATCGCGCGGGGCAGGAGCCGGATGCGGCGGCCGCCGCCGCGGTGTGCGCGAAGCTCGACCGGCTGCACGCGGAAAGCCGCGGGCTGCCGGTCGAGCCCGCCCCGGCCGCCGCCGCCGTTGCCGCGACACCCGCGACGTCCGCTGCGCCCGCCGCGTCGGCACCGGTTGCCGCGGCCGAGCCGCCGCTCGCCGACGACTCCACCGTGCCGCAACATGTGGTCGACGAAGCGATGCACGCGCTGGGCGCCGCGCCGCAGGACGAGCCGGCGCAACCGCCCGAAGCCTGCGACGCGCCGCAGGAGACGGCCGCCGCCGCTTCGCCGCTGCGCGTCACGCTGCGCAACGTCGATGCGAACGACGAAGCGCTGCTCACCGAGGAACTCGCGAATCTCGGCCACGTGGTCGGCCAGGCGCGGACCGGCGGCGACCTGACGCTGTGGCTCGACACCGACGTGTCGCCGGACGATATCGTCGCCGTCTGCTGCTTCGTGATCGACGAAAGCCAGATCGTGGTGTCGCGCGGCGCGGCGCCCGACGGCGGCGCAGCGGCGCAGACGCCGGCGGCGGACACCCCGGCGGCCGACACGCCGGCATCGCCGCTCGACGCGTCGCCGGGCCCGATCGAGACCCAGCCCCGGACCGCGGCCACGACGCCGCAGATCGACGCGCCGGCCTCCGTCGCCGCACCGCAGCCGGCGGCCGCCGAAGCCGGCGGCCTCGCGCCCGCGCCGGCGGCCGTCGCATCGGCAAACGAAGCCGCGGCGTCCGCCGCCGCCGCGCCGGCCGCCGCGTCCACCGACGCCGAGCGCAAACCGCGCCCGGCCGCCGCGGCGGGCGGCGAGGGCAGTTCGATCCGCGTCGGCGTCGAGAAGGTCGACCAGCTGATCAACCTCGTCGGCGAACTGGTGATCACCCAGGCGATGCTGGCGGAGACCACCAGCACCTTCGACCCGGCGCTGCACGACCGCCTGTTCAACGGCATGGCGCAACTGGAGCGCAACGCGCGCGACCTCCAGGAAGCGGTGATGTCGATCCGCATGATGCCGATGGACTACGTGTTCAGCCGCTTCCCGCGCGTCGTGCGCGACCTCGCCGCGAAGCTCGGCAAGCAGGTCGAACTCGTCACGTTCGGCCAGGCGACGGAACTGGACAAGAGCCTGATCGAGCGGATCATCGACCCGCTCACGCATCTCGTGCGCAACAGCCTCGATCACGGCATCGAGACCGTCGATGCGCGCCGCGCGGCCGGCAAGGAGGACACCGGCCAACTGGTGCTGTCGGCCGCGCATCACGGCGGCAACATCGTGATCGAGGTCAGCGACGACGGCGCGGGCCTGCGCCGCGACAAGATTCTCGCGAAGGCGATGAAGCAGGGTCTGCCGGTCAGCGAGTCGATGTCCGACGAAGAGGTGTGGAACCTGATCTTCATGCCGGGCTTCTCGACCGCCGAGCAGGTGACCGACGTGTCGGGCCGCGGCGTCGGCATGGACGTCGTGAAGCGCAACATCCAGGCGATGGGCGGCCACGTCGAGATCGCGTCGCGCGAAGGGCGCGGCACGACCACGCGGATCGTGCTGCCGCTCACGCTCGCGATCCTCGACGGCATGTCCGTGAAGGTCGGCAGCGAAATCTTCATCCTGCCGCTGAACTTCGTGATGGAGTCGTTGCAGCCGCGCGAAGAAGACATTTACACGGTCGCGAACGGCGAGCGCGTCGTGCGCGTGCGCGGCGAATATCTGCCGCTCGTCGCGCTGCACGCGGTGTTCTCGGTCGACGGTGCGCGCACCGAGCCGACCCAGGGGATCGTGACGATCATGGAAACCGAGGGCCGCCGCTTCGCAATGCTGATCGACGAACTGGTCGGCCAGCAGCAGGTCGTCGTGAAGAACCTCGAAACGAATTACCGCAAGGTGCACGGCATTTCCGCGGCGACGATACTCGGCGACGGCAGCGTCGCGCTGATCGTCGACGTCGCGGCGCTCAACCGCGAAACGCGCGCGCATCACGGCGCGGCCGCCACGATCGCATAACGGCATCGGCGCGCGCAACCCGTTCAACTCTCATCACACCGTTCAAAAGGGGCCAACCGTGGCAGAAGTCCAATCGATCCAGAGCCGTCGCGACGCCGCGCACGCCGACGCGGCCGGCCAGGAATTCCTGGTGTTCACGCTCGGCGCGGAAGAGTACGGCATCGACATCCTGAAGGTGCAGGAAATCCGCGGCTACGACAGCGTCACGCGCATCGCGAACGCGCCCGAGTTCATCAAGGGCGTCATCAACCTGCGCGGCATCATCGTGCCGATCGTCGACATGCGGATCAAGTTTCACCTCGGCCGCGTCGAGTACGACCATCAGACCGTCGTGATCATCCTGAACGTCGCGCATCGCGTGGTCGGGATGGTGGTCGACGGCGTGTCCGACGTGCTGACGCTGTCGCCGGAGCAGATCATGCCGGCGCCGGAGTTCGGCGCGACGCTGACGACCGAATACCTGACGGGGCTCGGCACCGTCGATGGCCGGATGCTGATCCTGATGGACATCGAAAAGCTGATGACGAGCCAGGAAATGGCGCTCATCGAAGCAGCGGGCCATCACGCGGCGTAACGGCCGCGCAGCGCGAGGAACCAGCCGTGACGCATCCGCACGCAAACGCACCCGCAACGACCGACGCCGGCCGCGCCCGACATGCAGCGGCCTGCGCGCGCGCGGGCGGCGGCAGCGGACGCGTCGCCGCCGGCCATCGACGGGATCCGCGATGAAGCCCCCGCGCTCCACGCCCGCCGCGCGCAACGACGCGCCGGCCGCCGCCGGCGGGTCGGCCGACATCGGCCGCGACTTCGAGTTCACGCACGCGGACTTCGCGCGCATCCGCGCGCTGATTCACCGCCGCGCGGGCATCGCGCTGTCCGAGCACAAGCGCGACATGGCGTACAGCCGGCTCGCGCGGCGCCTGCGCGCGCTCGGCCTCGACAGCTTCCACGACTATCTGGACCTGCTCGAATCGCGCAACGACGCGGCCGAGTGGGAAGCGTTCACGAATGCGCTGACGACCAACCTGACCGCGTTCTTCCGCGAAGCGCATCACTTCCCGATCCTCGCGGACTTCGTGAAGCGGCGCGCGCAGCCGGTGTCGGTGTGGTGCTCGGCGGCGTCGACCGGCGAGGAGCCGTACTCGATCGCGATGACGCTCGTCGAGGCGCTCGGCGACCACGCGGCGCGCCACACGGGCGTGCTCGCGACCGACCTCGACACCCAGGTGCTCGCGAAGGGCCAGGCAGGCGTCTACGCGTACGACCAGGTCAAGCACCTGTCGCCGGAGCGGCTCAAGCGCTTCTTTCTGCGCGGCACCGGCCGCAACGCGGGCTTCGTGAAGGTGCGCCCGGAACTGCGCGCGATGGTCCGGTTCGAGCAGCTCAATCTCACCGATGCGGACTACGGGTTGCGCACGCCGTTCGACGCGATCTTCTGCCGCAACGTGATGATCTATTTCGACAAGCCGACCCAGGCGCAGGTGCTCGCGCGCTTCGAGCCGCTGATGAAGCCGGACGGCCTGCTGTTCGCCGGCCATTCGGAGAACTTCACGTACGTGACGCAGGCGTTCCGTCTGCGCGGCCAGACCGTCTACGAACTGACGGGCGGCGCGCGTCCGGGCCGCGCCGCGCGCGTCGCCGACGAAAGCGGGGTGCCGGCATGAGCGCCACGCTGCCGATCGCGACCAACCGCTACTTCGACACGCTGTTCGACCGTCCGGGCGTGAAGCTGCTGCCGAACGAGTTCTACACGACCCGCGAGGACATGGTGCTCGTCACCGTGCTCGGTTCGTGCGTGGCCGCGTGCATCCAGGACCGCGTGGCCGGCATCGGCGGCATGAATCACTTCATGCTGCCCGACGACGGCGCGGACGTCGGCCACACCGCCGCGCACTCGATGCGCTACGGCGCGTACGCGATGGAAGTGCTGATCAACGAACTGATCAAGGCGGGCGGCCGCCGCGAGCGCTTCGAGGCCAAGGTGTTCGGCGGCGCCGCGGTGCTCGCCGGCATGACGACGATAAACATCGGCGATCGCAACGCCGCGTTCGTGCGCCGCTATCTGGCGACCGAGCAGATCCGGATCGTCGCGGAGGATCTGCAGGGCCCGCATCCGCGCAAGGTCGCGTTCCTGCCGCACACCGGGCAGGTGATGGTGAAAAAGCTGCGGCTCGCGCAGGACCCGGCGGTGACCGAGCGCGAGCGCGCGCTCGTGGCCGGCCAGCCGGCCGCGCGCGCGGGGCGGCCCGCCGCGAAGGCGGGCGCGCGCATCGAGTTGTTCGGCGCGGCCGCGCGGCCACTCAATCTGCACAGGACGGCACAAGAACAGACATGAATACCGAACAGAAACCGAAAATCCGGGTGCTCTGCGTGGACGACTCCGCGCTGATCCGCAGCCTGATGACGGAGATCGTCAACAGCCAGCCGGACATGACCGTCGTCGCGACCGCGCCCGACCCGCTCGTCGCGCGCGAACTGATCAAGCAGCACAACCCGGACGTGCTGACGCTCGACGTCGAGATGCCGCGCATGGACGGCCTCGACTTCCTCGAAAAGCTGATGCGTCTGCGGCCGATGCCGGTCGTGATGGTGTCGTCGCTGACCGAACGCGGCAACGAGATCACGCTGCGCGCGCTCGAACTCGGCGCGGTGGACTTCGTGACGAAGCCGAAGGTCGGGATCCGCGACGGCATGCTCGACTACGCGGAAAAGCTCGCCGACAAGGTGCGCGCGGCCGCGCGCGCGCGCGTGCGGCAGATCCCGCATGCGTCGCACGCGCCGCACGCGGCGGCGTCGGGCGGCGCCGGCGCGCCCGCGCCGGGCGCGCGGCTTCACGCGCCGATGCTCGACAACCCGCTCGTCAGTACCGAGAAGCTGATCATCGTCGGCGCGTCGACGGGCGGCACCGAGGCGATCCGCGAACTGCTGATGCCGCTGCCGCCGGACGCGCCGGCGGTGCTG